>SXGQ01689748.1_pt1 | contig 48920 bp, 48 predicted proteins | sample 3178371 | NCBI WGS metagenome assembly SXGQ01 (sample SAMN11356859, study PRJNA531348) | freshwater metagenome | isolation source: freshwater sample F1-20 | place: China: Fuxian Lake, Yuxi | collected 2017-12-25 | reverse complement strand
TTATACTCTGTCGCAACTGCTACTAATAAGTTACCATAATCTTTTGTTGTTAATTGCCCTTTATACTCAGCTACCTGTCGACAATCCTCAACTTCAATTACATGAAAGCCTGAAAAGTCTGAGCTGTCTCCTCGAGCTACGTCAGCTGTGACTATATAGTTTTTTGTATAATCAGGTTCTTCCCAAACCCATAAATTTCCATCAAAACCACGTTTGTACATTGGTTCTTGGCAATGTGTTTGTTGGTACCAAGTTAATAAATCTGGATGTACTACCGTATTACCGGATGTTGAAAAATCACAGTCACAGTTGTGGACTATTATATTATTCGCATAGTATATATGTGAATTAACCTCTACAAGATCATAAAAACAATCTTGAGTTGCTTTTTTGTCAATATTTACTATTTTTTTCTTACCATCCTTGCCATCCAGTGACATTCCTTTATTCAGATCGCAGGCATAATACTCAACTCCGTTCGAATAAACTCGATGTTCCGGTGTGCACGATAACTTATTACCATCATCAAAGGAAATTGTATACCACTCACTCCGTGATACTTTTTTTAGTCCCTTGAAGGCTTCAAATCCGGTAGGAGTTAACACCTCATAATTAATATTCTGTAACCTCCTTTCTAATTCAAAAATACTAATTGTTTCAACTAGTCCGGTCTGCTTATTTCTAATAGTTACTTCTGTATCTCCTAGCATACACTCCTGTGCTGCTAATCTAGGTCCCAACTCAGCATCCTGTCTATCTCGCCATTCCTGATCTCTTTCTGGATGAACGTACCAAGGTAATTTTGCGGCTTTAAACCTATTCTCACCTGCTTCTGATTTCATCCACATTTTATGGAAGAAATTACCAGTACCGTTTGGTGTTGATAATAATATAGCTCTACCTCCAGTACCAAGTGTTTGTTGTGATGATGCCCATAACTCTTCTGCGTTTCCTACGAATGCTGCTTCATCAATAATAAGTAAAGATAATGCTTCTGAACGTCCTGATGTACCTGTAGATGCTACCGCTTTAACTTGAGATCCATTAGTTAATCGAACTGATAACTTATTATCTTCTTGTGTTTTAGGTTTTAACCAAGATGGTAAATATTCTATCATTACCCTAATCTTAGTTACAAGATTTTTTGAAGTTGCTTGATCAATAGCTACTACAAGGACATTTTTATCTTCGTGAAATAGGATTAACCACAAGGTATATCCAGCAATTAATGTAGATATACCTAACTGCCTTGACTTTAATATAATATTTCGATCATTATCGACAAAGTTCTGTAGTGCTTGTTCTTGATATGGATACAAATGGAAAGGTATACGTCCTTTCACGGGATGTTGTATCATACAGTATTTCTTCATGAAATATATTGGAGATGCTTTACATCTTATATACTCCTCTTTTATAATCTCTTTTAGAGATTTTTGCTGCTCTGACATAACATTTGATTTGCTTAAGTAAGTTTAACGTTTGGTGCACCACCAAGACCTTTAACTACCTTAAATTGATATTTTTTTTCACGACTAAGAATTGTCTCCAAATAATTTGCAATGTGATTCTTAACAAAGTCTGGGTCAGCTCCAGGTACTGAAGCTTGAAAACTAATCTCAACAACACCTTTTACATCTGTTGCTTCATTAATAGCTTCTGTCTTTCCTTTATAATTTTTATCAACAAAAGTAAAAAAGGTAGCTTTTTGACTATCCGTCATATCACTTACACCTTTTGTATTAAACTTCTTATTAAAATCGTGTAATGCCTTCAAGAAAAAACCTTGATAGTCACTATCTTCTTTTAACTTTTTTATAATACGTTGCATCTTATATAATTTTTGATTTAACAGAATTTAATATTGCAACACTTGTTTGTTTACCTTTATTTAAAGCTTTTAAAAACTTTTCTATCATCATTGCGATGTTGTCAGAATCATCATATCCTGTAGTCTGCTCTATTCTAGCAATAAATTTACTAACAGCATAATCTAGATCAGCTGGTAGTTCTGCGTTTGATTCCTTCTCTTCTGGCTCCTCTTTAGGTTGTGGTTTTTCTTGTTGATCTTCTCCATCTTCTGATGCTGTTGAATCCTCAAACTCTCGTATATACCTATCTAAATTAAATTGTGTTGATTGAGATTTAACCTCATATATTATACTATGTGCTTTTAAAATTTTAATTGCATCAACATATGAATTCATTGGTGATACAAACTTTGATGCAAATGGATCTTTTCTAACCTCATTTAAAAATTGAGTTTTTGTAATCTTGTTCTTTTTTAACTTGATATACAGATTTTGTAGTGTCATGTTGTTTTATTTATTATAAATATATAATTAATATGTTCTAAGTGCTCTTAGTGTCGATTTTATTTCTTGTATGATTTTTGGTTTAACCAATTATGGAAATCCTCGTTCATTGGATTTAGTTTGATTTCCTCCTCCCACTCTCTAAATAACATATTACCTTTTAAATAGGCTTCCTGTTCCATTTTCTTGATAATTGGGTGGTCTTTTACTTTCTCACCTTCCTTATATGTTACCTTTTCATAACCAGGAATGCCAACATTAAACTGATGTCTGTGTACAAGCTCATGAGCATAGGATCTAAGTATATCTTTAATATGGCGCCCTGTAACATAGAGGACAACTTGGTTAGTGCTTGGTTCATAATATGCGGTGTTTCCTAAAACGTTTTGTGAATTGTGATTATTTTCTCTTACTACCACTTTTGGATAAGGTTTCATTTTATAACCCTTCTCTTCAAAAAATGCAGTTATGCTTACTATCGTATATTCAAGGACCTTATCCATTAAAAATAAGTTTGCTCAAAGTATAGGATCTGATATTTGTCATTACTATCAATAAGATTCAATGCATTTAACAGATCGGAGTATTCAACTACTGCTTGATATTGTCCTTCTCTTAATTCTCTTAAAAAGTCAAAAGTTGTTATATCCTCACTCATTATACTCACAGAGTCTGCGTTATATTTTGTGAACAAGTCATACTCTAAAACATAAGCTTTGTTAATAATATCAGCTAAATCTGCAAAGTTTATTGATGGCTTTACAGCTGGCATTGTTGGCACTGTGTTCCAACTTGTAATATACTTTTGCAGCTTTTGAGCATGTTCTAATTCATTATCAGCTTCTTGTGTAAAGAATGCAGTTGCTTTTTTGTAATTAGCATCATCACACCAGTTAGCAGCATTTCTATAAAAGAAATGAGCAGTGTATTCATCTTTTAGTCTACTGTTGAGCATTTGAACAATACCTGGTGCAAGCTCTTTTGGTGTTCTTGGTTGTGTCATTATAGTTGTTTTTCTAAGTTATCTCTTTTCTTCTGTAATTCTTTTCTCTTAGCTATGTACTGATCTTTATTAATCTTGTTCTGTTTAAAGTCAGCAAATAGCTTAGTCATCTCTCTTTGAATATTAACTAGATCATCGTGGATTTTGTCATAAGATGTATCAAATCCATCCACTTCTTCAGCTGCATCTTCTGTTAGAGTGTTTTCCATAAATGCTTCTTCTCCGCCCATCTCTTCTATCTCTTCAAAATAGGCTTCAATGCTCTTGTAATTTTTTGCTACTGCTTTCCATTCAGTGTGCATATCTTTGATAGCAGCTTTCAGCTTAGATGTGCTTAATCTTTCAAATTGTGGAGATGACAAAATAAAGTCTTCAATTTTTGCCATATCGGTAGGATTAGCTGTTGCTTCCTTTAAAGCTTTTCTAACCTCTTTGTTGATCTCTTTTCTAAGCATTGAGCGTAATGCATTTTCGTTTATTTTAGATTTTCTAGTAGTTTTCATTTTTATTTATCTATTAATTTTATAAAATTAGTTGTGTTGGCATTGAAGTTTTTCTTGTCTTTATTATAAATAGTCTGTGCTGTTGTGTTATTGCATTATATAGTACTCCAAATATTTTCTTTAAAGTTTTCTGGTTGAATTCCATAAAATTTACACTTCCAATCACTTTGTTTAAAAAATGGTAATGATGACCATTCGTCTTTTCTAACAATTAATTCCAAAGCTTTGTTATCCCAATCAGTGTTTAGTGCCAAATACTCAATCCTTTCCTTTGTTTGTATTACTTTACTATAATCAAAAGAATCCCACTCATAATGAAATAACTCAAACACATTTCCGTTATTATCTACATAATCTATCGAAAGGTCAATACCCCACTTTGGGTTAATGTGAATTAGTTTATTTACTAAAGGTATTTCTTTAGACCAATCTTTTAATTGCTGCAAAGCTGGTCCTGAATACCCTTTTCTTTCAAACAAGAGAGCATGGTTTACATGACATCCTAATGCACTAATATCCAAATCAAACATCCAGTTCTTTTTAATAGCCTGCTTATAACGGTGTTCTGTTGCTGGGCTATTAGTCTTAGCGTACTCTTGTTCAAGCAAGCATAAATCATATCCATTAACATCAAACAAAGATAGATCGCATGGTGATGGAAAAAAGCTAACTTGATCTATTGGATTTGTCCAATGACCTTGTTTATTTAGTTCGTTATCTGTAAGTTGTAAATTCACTTATTCTTCTTTGTCTTTTAAAGGACCACCAACTACCCAAGCATCACAAGTTCTCTTAGCTGCACATTTAAACTTTAAAAATCTGCAGTAGCCTAAATCTCCTGCTTCTATAACATCCATTGGATTCTCACTACCTTGATCAGTGCCTATACCTTGTGCTATGCAACCTAAAGTTTTTTTAGTTTGGTCAAATGCAGCACAATTACCACACCTTGACTTTTTTGCTTCTTCGGCGTTGTCCAGATCCCACTCATCTACCTTCTTTTGCCAAAACTTTTCATTTGGTTCATTTGGATTCAATGGCCCATATCCATACTCATCTATGGCTTTTTGTCGATTTTTAAGATTAAGGCTTATATCTTGCGTAGCTGCAGGACATTTAGTCTTAGCTTCTCTTAGTATGTCCGTTAGTCTTATCATTGACTCATTAGCGTTTAAGTGCAAAGCCGCTAGGTATTTGCGCAAAGCTTCCTTATTTCCAGCAGTAGCTCCTACACGCTTACCAGTATCTTTTTTGTATACTACATACTGGTCTCCTTGTTTTTTTACTTTATATGGCATTTTATTTTTATTTAACCTTTCTTCCAATTACCACCAGCTGCTTTATACTTTTTTGCTGCCCAACCATTTGCGTATGCAGATGGATAAACATCAAACTTCTTTTTAGCTTGGCTTTTGTAGTATGACCATTTTGCTGGGTCTGTTGGAATATTTTTTTCTAAGAATAATTCAATCTCTGTTAAAGTCTGCTCTGAGGCACCGGTTTTTACTTTTGTTGGCTTCTGACCTTTAGAGCGCTCATTACCTTTTTTGCTGTCACCTGCTTTACTTTGTGCAGCTCGTTTTCTTTTTACAAAAGCAGCTCTACCCTCCTTACCTAACTTTTTAGCTTTTTCTTTACTTAAACATGCTGAGTAGGCATCACCTTCTTTAGCATCTCCACATTTACCTACACGGTCACCACTTGAATTGTAGCGATCCCAACCTCCACCACCAACACCACCTTTACCACCTGATCCAAACCAAGCACGTAAGTCTTCTGATAATAGGTCTTTTAGTTTTATCATAGGTGTTTTACCAAGCTCTACAACTCCAATATCTAGGTTTATGCCTTGGTCCTGGGCTAGCACAATTATGTCTTGCTCTAAAAGATCTACGTCTTTCAGGATTGTTCTTTTTGATCTTCATTCCCTTTTGTCCAAAGTTAACTTTTACAATATTACCTTCTGGATTCTTAACGTAAACCTTAAACTTTTTTACATCACCACGCATTGGTTTTCCTAAAGGTACTTTACGTCCTTGATACTCAGCTTCCATTAGTGGATATTTACCAGCCTTAATATCTTCCATTAATGCTAATGCACAAGTTTCACACATAGTTACTTCTTTCATCGGATTAACCAAAGCATCAATAGTTGGATCAACTAATGGATCACCATTTACTGAATCAACTACACTATATATGTTAAACTGGCCTTTATCTGAATGTAGGAATGGAAACTCAATAGCTGTGATTTTAAACTCTATTCCTGTTTTTGTATCAATAACCCACCTTCCTAAAAACCTCTCTTCATTAAAAGCTCTTTCACTAACCATCTTCTTATTACTACCTTTATATCTCATTAAAACACATCTTTAATTGCATTGACTATTAGACCTACTGTGGCCACATAAACGACGTATAAAGCTGTGTTAACGGTCTTTTTAAACGTTTTTAACTCCTTAACATCATCATCTATGGTACTTACTGTATCAAATAACCCATCAACCTCTTCATTTAAACTAGCTATCTTATCTCTATGTTGATTGCTTCGGACTATAACTCCATTCTCAGGATTAAGTAGCTTCAATTTGATATCAGAAAGATCTTGTTTGATTGCTTGATAATACTCCCTCAACTCTTCAACATCATTTTTAATATTTGTTAGTTCGCCATTTGGCATTTTTGCTTTTAAAGCTTCTACTGCTTCAAGAAGCTGGTTCAGTGTTACTTCCTTTGACATAATTGTGTAAATCCTGTTTTACTTTTTCAACTTGGGGTTTTATAATATCATCAACCTGCTCTTTTGTGTAGCCGCCAACCCAATCTTCTACATCTCCATCCTCAGTAACATAGCTTTTATTTCCACTTTCTAATAAATATTCGTCAGCATACTTTGAAAGGTCTTTTATAAACGTTTCAACATTAGCTTTTATCTTATTTTTTTCATATTCTTCAAATTTTCCTGTTCGTATTAGTTCAGTTTCAAAAACAATAACACAGTCAAAACATTTTTTGTGGTGTCTCCACATAATTGAATCATTTCTGTGTTTCATCTTTTTGCCACATTCTGGGCAAGCTAATGGTTCTAAGATATCCTTTCTAACACTATCAAATTTTGTAACAGATTTCTTTATTCCATTCTTAATTGTCCATGTTTTTCCTTTTTCAGTCCAAACATCACCCTCTTTACGTTCCATAACCTTTTTATTTATTTTATTTGTAAATTATATTTTGCATAAATTTTTTCCAAAGCTTGATCATATTTTCTAGTAAGTCTTCTTACATCCACCTTTACAGATTCGATAACTCTATCAGCATCTTCAGAGCTTGATATAGTTCTAAGTAATTCCTTACCACCTGCTGATGAGGTTGAAATGGTTACTGTTAGTTGTGGTTTTCCCTCTTCACCAATCTCTGAGAAGTCACTATCAAAGTGTATTGTAAGATTCAGTGCTTGCGCTTGTGACAAGGCTTCCTTTTTTTCAGCTAAAGTTATTGCTTCTAGTAGTCTTTTGAGTTTCATAATTAAAATCTTAGATATCCAATTAATTGGTTTATTGGTGCAAAAGCACCGGTGAGCTTATAAAGTTTTCCATTATATTTAAATACAATACCTTCTGTAGGTACTATTGCATCAAAGCCACCTAAATTTTGTAATCTTTCCAGCTGTGCTTTGAGAAATTTAATAGCTTTATCCTTATCAGCTATACGTCCTGAGGCAGCTGCACTTTTTATATTCTCTATTGACTTTTGCAAGTCTGCCTTTATCTTTCTTATTGATTCATCAGGATTTGTTGATACTAAATTTTCTATATTTTTTAATACACGAACACCTAGTTGTAAAAACAATTCCTCTACTGGTTTTAATGCTACCTTTTTCTGATCAGCTAGGTCTGTCTTATCAAAATTAACTACCCATTGAGCAAATTCTTGACTATCAATTTGTCGCAATACCTCTTTTATTGAAACACTTTTATCTGATCTGGCCCATCTGGCAACGAGTAGTTGTAACACTTCATCCGAAATATTGTACTTTTGATTCTTTGCTGCTTTAGTGATATATTGTTCCCACCAATTATCATTATATGTTCCTATAGTATCTTGTTTACCAAGAGAGTATTGTTTTTGTATTTTATTAACTTTTTCATCAAAATAGGTTTTCTGAGTTTTATAATCAGTGTCCTGTTTTAACTGTGCTAAGTCTGTTGTTCGAACTTGAAAAGTCTTTTGTTGTGCTGCTTGCTGAGTGTCTAAGGCTACCTGTAGTGCTTTAATACCATCAGTGTCTTCATCAACAATATTTCCATTTTCATCATATATCTTGAAATGATGCAATCTTAATTGCGATGCTCCATATGGTATTACATTTGCTGTATCAGGATATAAAACTTCTAATGATAAAAATCTTCTACCATTCTCAAAAAACTCTTGTTTTTGTTGTGGTGATAATTTCTGTATTGCAGTCTCAAGATCTCTCATTGCTTCTGTAAAAGCTACCTGAATTGGTCCTCTACCAGCAAACATCTTTTTGATATCCTTTATTGTTAAAGAAGCTTGGCCATAATTTTTGAGCTGTGTTTTGTTTCGTGCTGCACGTACCTGACCATCTTTAAAGGTTATCATAAGATTTTGGCCATCTAATTTCTCTTGTACAAAAGATAAATTGCCAGATAAAGATGCATCAATCATATCGTGAAGATCTTGGAATGTTAAATCCAAGTCCTCATATGGATGAGCAAGATGTCCAGCAGCACCACCTTCAGATAATACATCTGCTGGTGTTATTATTGACTCCATTAAACGTCCAAGTAGTAGTCCTAAAATTTGTGTCTGTACTTGTTGCGGTATATTTGGATAGTTTGATAAAATGTTTTGTTTGTTACCTGCTTGGATATCCTTTCTCAAAGCACTAGCACTAATACCTCCCTTATTACCATCAGTTCTGTTTTTATAATTGAGTGGTTTTGGGTCTATAGGTAATAATGTCACTTGAACACCTTTTGGTAAGGTTGTCACATATTTGCCTCCTGACTGATGTTGATCAGTAAATCTTTTCACTCTAATAAAGTCATCACCTTTTGTACTTGCAGCTAATGCATAATTTCCTGGCTTAGCTATTTGTATATATTGATAGGCTGCTGTTAGTGGATTATCTGCAGTTGTTGGTACAACCTTTATATTATTAAGACCACTAGCAGCTATTAGTTTTTTCCAAATAGCTAAGGATGTTTCACGAGTAAATCCATCTCTTGGTGAGGGTCCTACCATTACTAAAACCTCTTTAACATTAGGTAATTCAGCATATGTTTTTGCTAAATGTAAGTGTCCTGCATGTGGTGGTTTAAATCCACCAGGCAACAAAACTGTTACATTATCAATCTCTTCTTGAAGGATAGATTCTACTAGATACTTCGTTAATGAATTCATCTTGTTTATAAATATTATTTAACTTTGTCTTAACCCTATTTAATTCATTCTCTAGTATATTTATTTTGCTTATCAACTTATTTAATACATTATCATCATCCAACAAAACCAAATCCTTAACAACCAACTTTCCATCAATAAACAACTTTGCATCTTTATGCAATTCCTCATCAACTGATTGGCCTATATATACCTTATCCATGTATCTTTGTGGATATAAGTAACGTTGTTCAACTTGTTGATTTATTGGATTATACGATAAATATTCTAAAATAAAAAACACTCTATCATTTTTAAGTAAACTATCTGTGTTTGGTATACCTATTCTCAAATTAGGTTTACCTTTTTTTGATTGTGTAAGCTCTGCATTTTCTCCAGTCCAATTAGAATACACATTTCTAATTTTTATCTTACTCATAAGTAATGAGTCTGTTAAAAATAAGGATAGGTCCTTTTTACTTCCAAAAACCGAATTATTTTGATTTAAATACATAATTATTTTATATTTTCCCTTCGATCATTCCTACCTCCCACTACTGGTAAGCTTGTTTGTGGTCTTTGTATTGTGAGATTGCTTAGTGATGCAGATATAAAATATGTATATCCTGGAGGAGCTATTAATTGTGGATTTGTTGTTTTTCCTATCAAACAAACCTCAACATCATCTATACAACCTCCAAAAAAACCATTACTAGAGCCGCTTGCTTCAAAAACTAATCGGCCCTTATTTCCCCACTGAACCAATAACACCTCTTTTTGTAGGTATGATGATGTTAGTGGTAGACCAGTAAGATCTGCATAAGTAACTTGAGCTATGTTGCTTGATGGTGGGTACCAGCTGGCTATTCCAGGAGCAAAGCTGTTTGTAGTTGGTGTTCCCAACTCCCCACTACCTACATCATATATGTATATATTCATTACACCTCCAACTTCATCTGGTTGAAATTCACCTACTCCATACTTCGAAGCATGACTTCCAACTGGAGTGTTCCCTTGATTAATTGGTTGTACTATTTTAAACTTAACTTTATATATGTTACCATTCCCATCTTCAAAGGGTGTATACTGATTTGCTGCTGCTGTAGTTGATCCTGTTGTAGCTGGCCAGTATAATCGAGTTTGTTTTAGATATGTATTTGCTGTTGTTTGGTTAAAGGAGCCTGATGACATCAGATTGTTAAACCTTCTCCAAGATTCAGATGCCCATGGTTTTGCTATACATGCACATTGATTTAAACTTGAACTATGTATTCCTTCCGCCCAGCTAGAGGAATGATTAAAATTTGATGTAAATGGTGCTAATTTTCCACCTTCTAGAGTTCCTGTTCCTCCAAAAGCTTGATTTGTATCTATAAAGCCAAATGAACCTGAGTAACGAGATCCACTATATCTCATATAATTCCACCCAAAATATTGAGGGTATATTCCACCATAATATAGATTGATGCCACTTGTTAATGCATTTATTCCATCATCTGGATATCCGCCTGGGTAAAACTTTGCTGATGGTGGTGGTCCAAATATATTGAAGCCTGATCCCGTTGTTCTTTCAAAATTGTGGAACATTTTTAATCTATAGTCTGTTCCAAACCCAGCTGGGGTATTTGGTGGCCAGACCCCTGCTTGAGTTATTACATCCACATTACAACCTAATGTTGGCAGGGATAATAACTCACTTATTCTGATGTTTGGCAGATATGTAATGTAATCAGATTGTCTGCCTAAGTAGTCAAAGTATTCAATTTTAAAGTCTAAGGATTGACTTAGTGATGTTATACCCCAAGAAGTATCGTCACCTACCGTTAATGGCACTGTGTAAGTGATATAATTAGGTGTAAAACCGTTATATACTGCAGGTGTGACATGCACTTCACTTATATGAAAAGCACCGTTTTTAACTCTAAAAAGAATTCTTCCAACTCCATCTGCATCTGCTTGAAATTCAAAAGATACTCTACTATATGGTTTAAACCTATCAACACCCTTTGATGATTTTATATTACCTAACAACTTACCATAGCGAGACAATAAACCTCTTTGTGTTGCCTTATCTAGATTTTGTGTTGGGTCAAAAGCTTTGATTAAAACTGGAGATAGACCACCTCCTAGCAGATCTTCTGATGATGCATACACTTCCAACTCACAATTTGAGACTGGTGTTGCTCCTGTTTCAAAATCTGCTATAACCTTAAAGGTTAGTCTATATGTTTGGTTTACTTTGAAAAATTCTAAGCTATCCCCAGACAAAAGTAAGGAATCAATACTCACACTATTTAGATCCTCATATTTTTCTTTATCTAGTACAAAGCTATTTAATTGTGGAACACTTGACGTATAATTCTGCAAGCCAGTTATTACTTGAGTTGGTGTTCCACTTCCAGGATCTGCAAGTACATTCCAATAATCCTCAACATTATCCAATACCATTCTGCCATACCATTTGAATTGAGAGTCTACATATGGCTTATCATTGAATACATTATTGTCTACAAGAATTTCTGTTGCTCCTACCTTATCATCGCTTATTATCTGATATTCACCAATCCGGCCGGACTCTTTTTGATAGGTCTTTATTCTGTAAATATCACCACTTAGAGGTGATAAATCATTTATAGTGAAGTATAATAAGGATTGAGATATAAGATCTGATGATACGTATGTTGGTGGAGTTTTGTAGATTACACTGGCTGTGGTGTCTGAAAATTGTTTGTATCTATGTTTCACAAGACTATAAACACCAGCTGGTGTAGTTGTTGCATATTCAGCAGTATATGGCTTTGATAATATAGCTCTATTACTATCTATAATATCAATAATTGTTGCTGTGTAATTATCACTAGTACTCGCTGTTGTATATGTTGATGATGTTTGCGGTAATCTTGTACCAAAATAAACACTTTGGAATTTTGCACCTATCATATCATCCGTAAACCCGCCAGAGTATGAAATTTCTGTGCCTAAACCATCCAATAATAGGTTAATGGAGTTGGTTGGGATATAAATAACATTATTATAGGTAGCTAAGTCTTGGATTTGTTGTCCATTAAAAATATCTTTAATTTTTTTATTAATAGTTCCATCAACTGTATTTGTTGTTTTGCTGACTGGAGATAGTGTAGTTGTTAAGTTTACACGATTAAATCCTTCACGAGGATTATAAATATCTTTTTGTGTTGGTATATCATATGTGTACTCTGAAGAATCTCCACCTACAAAACTCAGTCCTTGGAAAACAAATTGAGTATGCTCCTCTGTTACTGTATATGCTAAAGATGATGTTGTTGGAACTGTTTCATAATATGGTATTGTTAACAGTTGTATTGTTGCTAATGGTGGCTTATCAATTAAAATTTCCGAATCATTTCTCTTAGTTGGTGAGATTGTTATTTGTTGAGTCCATTTAATATTATATTTATTTTGCCACTCCTTAGGAATTGGAAGACCTTTTTGATCTGTTAATGCTTTTCCTAATAATGTTATACTACCAATTCCAGAAGCTGTGTCATCATAAACTAACACACTAATAATAAAATTGTTGTGTTGATCTCTATAATTATTTACCTCTGAGTATATTGGATTGCCTGCATTGTCCAACACTTCAGCTAATATCTCAGATCCAGGTACTAAATTTCTTGATCCTAATAGCCTAATTGCATTTTTGCCACTAGTAAACTCAGTTGGATAACTGTTTATTACAAAGTATCGAGATGAATCCAATGATGTATCATTTACATACACTGGTGTGTTTATTAAGTTCTCCTTTTCTCTCTTTCTCTTAAATGGAAATATCATTCGCTACTTTTATATAAATACTCTCTCTAACAGTTTATATAGCTTAATCCATCTTTACGATCTATACTTATTACATTATCAACCATATCTCTTACAACATCAATGTGTGATATAATTAAAGTAAATTTAAATAACTCCTTCATATGCATAAAAAACATATGCATTGAATTTAAATTAGTTGAATCTAATACACCTAAACCCTCATCAATTGCAATAAAGTCTGGTCTAGGTAGATTACTAATTTTGATCAACGCTATTCTTATAGCTAGTGATGATATAAATCGCTCCATCCCTGATGATAATTCTAATGGCCATCTATTTCCATCATAATTGATATATGCATTAATATTTTTGCCATCTGTTTCCATCTCAATTCTAAAATCACTTATCTGGGATAGGATGTTGTTTGCATAAGCTTGTATGTAAGGAATTGCTTTTGATATTAATTTATATGGAATACCATCTCGTGATATTGCTTTAATGTAGAAATCATAAGCATAAGCCTTTTCAGCCAACTCTTGCATGTGATTAATATTCTTTTCACACTCCTTAATAACCTTTTCTGCAATCATCGCATTACTATGAATTGATTGTTTTTGTGATGTTAGCTCAGCCAATTCCTTCTTACACACATCTAGTTTAGATTGTATAATACCTACTTGCTCATGAAGAAGGTGGTTTTCTTTTATCTTCTCTACGTCACGATAGTATATGCTCTGTCTGTCTGCATTTTGTTGCATTCTTACGCTTATACTCTCTATTTTATTAAGAATACCATCAATAATAAGATTCTTTGATTTAATTTGTGTACTAAATTTATCACTAAGTTGTCTTAACTCCTTTAGTTTTGCATATACACTCTCAATATCATTATTATTAAAATAAGCATCTAAATTACTCTTTTCTTTTATAAGAGAACTAACATTTGACTTATCTGCATCCAACTCCTTTTTTGTACGCTCAGCATCCTTCACAAAGACATTATTAATACAATAAATACAATTAGGATCATATTCATGTTCTTGTAATTTCTGCAGTTTGTCTAACTTATTAGACACTGTTATTTTTAAATTCTCAATTGCACGTTCACAGACTTGTATTTGTTTTTGCTTTTCAATAAAAGTTTTATATTCTGCTTCTATTGTAGGCCTGTATGAGCTTTTAAATTCTGTAGTTACTATATTTAATTTCTCCTTATCAGCCTCAACACTATCCTCATGCTGTAGCTTTCGAAGTTGCTGGTCTTCTAACTCACTCTCTAAACTACCCTGTTCAGTCTTCAATCGATCTATATCCAATGCTGTGTTGTCAACAACATTGAGCTTTGATGCTAATTCAACAAGATCCTTGTTAAGATCATCACACTCACCCTGTTTTCGTTCTAATTGCAACTCTACCTCAGTATAACGTGTTTGAAATCTATCCCTATTTCGTTCTGCATCACCTAATTTAGTTTGAAAATCTTCTTTTTCATATTCCTTTAATAATATGTTTGTTGTCTTAATTTCTTCACTACACAAATCATATAAATGATCAAATACTTGCAAATCCAAAAAGTTTGCTAATAAATCCTTTCGCTCACTTTGAGTTTTATCTATAAAATTTGAATTATTATTTTGTAATGATAAGGCTGTTAAGATAAAATCCTCAAATGATCCTACATAAGATCTTATGATTTTATCTGTATCCTTTCTTTGTTCACCATTTAACGAGATCTTATTATTATTTTCATCAATGTACCAAAAATCAATATCCACTTTTAATCTTCCTTTAAGTGGTCCATACTTATATTTTGTTGTTTTTTTGTGAATGAAATAATCAAATCCATCTAGTTCAAAATTTAATGTACACTCAAACCAATCTTTAGTATTATTTAAAATTTGATCAGCCCTTGTTGCTCTGAAGGACTCATCAAATAAGCAGAAACATATGGCATCCAATACTGCTGATTTTCCTGTATGGTTAGGTGCAAATAATCCATAAACACCTTCTTTAGTTGTAAAGTCAAAAACATTACCTTCTCCATAACTAAACATATTTGAAAACTCAAATCTCTTTGGTCGCCATACAACATTTCGGACATGATCGACTGAAGCTAACTTAGTGTGAATTGATTTGTTTATGTCTAAAACTCTTAATATTGTTTCATCATCAACATGCTGTTCTTCTAAGTATTGTGATATTAATGTGTTTTGATAATCTACATTCCAAACATCTGCGATACTATAATTCTCACTGGTATCAGTGTCATTGGTTGTTTTAAACTTATCGGTATTGTGAACTATAACATCCTTTACTTTATAATTTTTACGAATTGTTGCTAAAGCTCTTTTTAACTGAGCTGAGTTTGTGTTAGCAGTCTTTATTCGTACGTTTGTTTTCGGAGTTATGTTCATTTGGTCTAATATTAATTGGTCTGGTAATTTACCTCCATCAACCTCTATTGTGCAATAACCATAGTCATTTGGTATGTCCACAAAACAGTAATTACTTTCATCTAAATCTAAAATAGCATATCCATGGTTTTCATAGGATTCACCAAAATTTTGTTGAATCATACTGCCTGGAAAAAACACATATGGATCTTGTCTTAATATCTGTCTTTTATGTATATCACCTAATAAACCTATATCATAACCATCAAAAGCAGTGATATCTAAGCCTGAGGTTAGTCTCATTCCTGTGTCTGTTAGGGAGTTACCTACAGTACCGTGATACATTGCTATTTTTTTAAAATACTTCTTTTTTATAGCATCACCTTTGATATATTTATCAGGCGTATCAAATACTGACATAATACTAAAAGCACAATCACCTAACTCATACAATCCAGTATCCCTAAGATAAAACAAATTAGGATGGTTTAATGCATCAATTATTGGAGTTAGTGCATCTAAGCGATTGTTGTTATTAAGATTAGCATCATGATTTCCTGTTATAACAATGGTTGGAGCTATATCCGCTAACATTGTAAAAAAACGATTTGTCATTTGTATAAGTTCTGGACTCATATCTGTCTTAGCGTGGACAATGTCTCCACCAACGGTAATTATTGTGTTTTCATCCACAATAGATACAATATCTTGTCTAAACTTTTCAAAAACGTTAGAATACTCTGTGTGTCTCTTCCAATTTCTTATGTGAATATCAGCACAATGTATTACTCTACCAATATGATTTATACCTATGTCTATTTTCTTTACTTTCATAACTTTAATTTAAATAATAACAAATCTGAGAATGTTAATATTCGTGTGTTGTTTATAATAGTCCAAACTCGATCGTAACCCATTTCATTTGGATCCTTACCATCTAATTCAATCAACTTTACATCCACACCATTATTCATAAAATACTCAGCAACACCTATAGCTGTTTCAATAGCATCCTCGTCTAAACATATATTTACCTGTTTAACTTTATTTAATATAATAGCTTTTAAAAGCTTATCACCTATAATCTTACCAAATAATGGTATTACATTATCCTTAACTGTTATAGCATCAAAAGCACCTTCAACTAAAGTTATTGGTTGATCCCATCTGATTAGATGTTCAAATCCTATTACATCCTTACTACTTGCAGGATTGTTATGCTTTCGGGATGTGTTATCGTAATAGTTTCGGCCAGTGAAATAATTAAGCATATAATCTCCATCATAACTTGGAACTATAATCATACCTCCATACTCACCACTATCACAATATCCTATATTGTACTTTAATATATCTAAGGCACTTAAATTTCGTTTAGTTGTAACATAATGCAATGCGTTCTTATAATTTGGATCAGTGCTTTTTACATACAATTGTTTAAACTCCTTTGGCAAAACAATATCAGTGTATTGTTTTTGTGTACTTTTAACGAAACTTTCATTTGTATATTCTGCAACCTTTTGAATAATCTCTTTAGGTGTTTGTACTTTTCTTAATAGTGTAGAAAATGATTGACCTTTCTTTTGACAAACCCAACAATGCCATTTATATGTACGTATATTAATTTGAAGCTTCTTCTTGTAATGATTACAAAATGGACAATGAAAGCTATATTCACCATTATTATGTGGTTCATATGCTCCTAACTGATCTCTTAAAACCTTAACTAAAAACTCCTGTGCTACAACCATAGTATTACTTTAGTAGCTTAATCAGATGATCAAGCTCTAATATGCAATACACTTTACTACTATTTCTTTTAAAAACCAACAGTGGTTTTAATTTCTCAGTTGAGTTCTTGGATGCCTGCTCTATTGAATCCCAAAAATTTAATTTTTCTTGATTCTTACACTCAATAGCAAAAGGAAATACTCCTTGAGCTTTAGGAGATAGTAATACATCCATGCCTGAGGCTCCCATGGATGTACTTCTTACATCGTCTTCTTCTAAGACTGTAAAATTTTCTAAGATCACTTGTCTAACATATTGTTGTAACCTTCTACCTTTTGCTTTTTTTGATGCTGTGGACTTTGCTGGCATTATCTATCGAATTTTAGAATGTATGTCATATCTAGATTATCTAGTTTTTGAACTGGGTTTGGTAATTTACCAACTATAAGAAGCTCACCATCATCATTATATAAACCAATAGTAGTGACGTAAGGGTTAAAATAACTTGCTGTGTAGGTGTCTTTAACTTTTTTTTGTTTTGTAATCGTATCATAGGTTAATATGGATGGATTGAATGTTATGTTGTGTTCTCCAGCTGGAGATGTACATGAAATTTGATACTCATAAATGGTTTGTGTGCCTCTAACTCTGGCAGCTTGTAGATCATAATCTACGTATCTAGGATCTGTTATTGTAACCATCCCGTGTTCATAAAACACATTACCAACTCTTGTTGTATTACTACCACTCAAAGCTGATAGAGTTGATATTTCATTAGTTGTCGGAGTTCTTTCAATAAACAAAAGTTCATTTACGCAGCCTGTGAAAAAATAATCACTACCACCTAATGATCCAACATATAAATTTGATTTATTGTGTGGTGTATTATTTATATTATCAGTGATATCTGAACCTGTTTGTTGCAATAAACCGTTAATATATAACTTCACATAAGATCCTGACTTAGTATAAAGTATATGATTCCAGGTGTTTGGTGTTATTGCAGATGATGTAACAGTTGTCGTATTATTATAGTTTGATCTATCTACTTGGATATTAAATCCATTTGATGAGCTCATCATTAATATTTGATATGGATAATGTGTTCTATCGAGATTTACCCTTAATTCAGATGTTCCATCACTATTTGGTGCATAAAACTTATATTTTCCATTCTTAGTTAATATGCTGCTTGTTGTTGCTGTATTACTTGCAGTAGCATATACCATTAAACTTATACCAAAGTCAACATTTTTAAAATTTAAGTACTCGGTAAAGTTTGGATTAACATAATAGGAAATCTCTGTAGAGGATGATAATGATGCTGTGTAGAATGGTGTTGGATTGCTACTAAGATATAAACTCTCAGTTACAACTACATTGCTATGGTTTATTATATATTTGTAATCTGATTTATAGTAATTCTTCTCATAGCTGATAGATGGTTGATCTTTAAATTGGTATAAATCATAGAACTGGATTTGTGCTAAGATAGAATCACCATCAATTAAACTGGATGTGTAATTATCTAAATCGGTTAGATACAAATTACCATATAAATCATCATATAATGCTTTAGAACCTTGTGAACCGGTTATTGTGAACTGCACACTTTGTTTTAATATCCCTTCACCTACTTTTTGCTGTGATATACTTATTATTTTAGCTTTTTGACGTAAATCTCTTGTCTGAAATCCTATAAATGGATTGCTCATTACACCATATGGATTCTTATAGTAATCATCATAAAATAAGTGATTAAGTGAATCATGTACAACTCTTTGATATAAACCATTATGTGTTAATGGCTCTGTTGTTTCTTGGGATATGCCAGGGTTTCCTAGATCGAAGGTATCCACAAATGGTCCTCCGTCAAAAGAACTTCTATTACCATAACTTGCCGTATAAATGGTAAAATCAGCTAGATCTTTCCACTCTTTATAAGCTTGAAATGGAGTTATAGATATATCGGATGATTCTAATGATCTAAAAACTCCTGCCATATTTGTTTAATTTATATATAAATATCAAGTTTATTACTTATTATGTCTGGATTTTGTTTTATCTCACTTTCCCACAATCTAATAAGCGTATAACCCTGTTTGTTAGCTAATTCAGTTTTAAATATATCATTTTTTTGCACAATTTCCCAATCTTTATATTTATTTTTTGCTGTTGGATTACCATGCCAATAATCTCCATCAACTTCAAGCAACACCTTTGTATTATGTATATAAAAATCATAAGACTTACAAACACCTTCTTGTGTAAGAAAGAACTGAAACGTGTATGGGATATTGTTTTTATCTAATACGTCACACACTAGTTGTTCTAATTTGTTTTTAAACCTATGTTTAAATATCTTTTCAACAGTTTCTGGTTTATGTGTTTTACCATACATTCCATTTTTTTCTCCTCTTCTATTAATACTCATCTCCTTCTTAGCCTCATTAGTATGAGTTTTTCCCTTAAATGGAGTTCTTCCAACTCTCTTTTTATGTAACAGTTTTTTTGTTTCTTCAGTGTGTTTATATACACCAACTTTTCCGTAACGATTTGATTTTTCTCCAGTTTTTGTCTTTCTTATAGCTTTATCACAATCTTTACTGCAAGCTTTTTTTCTTGGTGATACTATATTGTTACAAGCTTCATTTTCACATTTGTGATAGTCGGGAAACAATTGTAGGTTGTTGTTAACATAATCTTGAAAGGCTACTCCATGCATTTTCTTTAAATGGGCTGATAATCCCTTGTCTTGTATTGTTTTTCGGCAAATATTACAAATTCTTTCCATAAATAAGAAATCCCCTTTACAATAAGTAGTAAGGGGATTTGCCAAAGCGTATGTTCTAACTTAACTTTTATTAAAACTTCTCAGTAGTCTAATTTCACTTTTACAAGTGCCTCACGACTAAATGTTTTAAGTAATGGTCTACTCAACTTAGCTACTGCCAATAATTGTTCGTTATCATCATATAATCCAATAGTTGTAATATATGTTTTAGAGTCTGTAAGCATATCACTAAACCGTAAAGCACCTACTGACCCAGTTACAAAAGTTGGATTATTTGTATAATTAAAATCTCTAGATTTAATACGTACAAAGTATGATGTTGATTTTATTTCTTGCTCATTTCTAGCTGCAAAATAACTAGATGCTGAAATGTGTCTAAATAATTTGAAATGATTTCCTGCATCTACAGCTGAACCTGTGTTAGTTGCTAAGGAAGCAGATGCATCTAAAGCTCTTGCGTTGAATACATAAATACCTAAATCAGGATAAAAGAGTCCATAAACTGGGGAGTTTGAAGCTGTTAATAAGCCGGATCCAGATACTATATTGTAAACTCTACCAGCTCTTCCTACATTCGGTGCTGCACCTTGACCACTATCATCAATAAGTTTTAATCGGCCTACTCCTCCAGAAATATGTAATTCCCAATTTCCTGGATCTATTCGCTCCTTGTATCTTGATCGAGCTACAGTTACAAAATAACAGTCATTAGGTGTTACTGCAGCTGTGCCTGTTCCAAAAGTAAATCCACTATCGTCAGGTGATAGTAATATATTTTTATATTGACTATATATTGCTCGAGATGGTGTATCATTTATGTTACCTCCAACTACAGTAGCATCACCAGCTGATCCACTTCCTAATATATTACCATAAGCAATGGCAAACTGTACCTCAGCTGTTTCTGATTCTGTTGATGGATTACGTTGGTATACTGATACATAGTACTCTCCAGATGATCCAGATTGTACGGATGATGTGAAAAAGCCCACACCAGCTACGCTTTGTGAAAGAGGGTTTAGATTCTCAGACCAAACTGGTTGAGTTACCGTTTCTATATCATCTCTAATGATATCATCTTGGGCATTAAATATTCTATAAATACTCATATTCTATTTTATCTACTAAGGGTTATTGATTGTAGTGTTTCAATTACTGTTGGTTGAATTACAACTGTTACTGTATCATACCCACCAGTTTCATTTCCAAATATTGTGATATTTGCAGATTTGTTTGCCGATGTGTTATTTAATTTAGCAACAACTTGGAATTGACGACCTACCACTGTCTTACTTAATGGTGTTGATCCTTCTCCAATAAAACTTGGAGCTGCTCCTGCTGACGTCCTTGTTACCTGTTGACCTGGTGCTACTTGAATATCTGCAACAGTCTGATCTGAAATTGTACAAGTGTATCCTAAATCTCTGTTTGCAGCTGCATTGTTTGTAGTTGTTGGTACAATCGTTACGATTTGACCTACAGAGGTTAGTGTGATTACACCAGCTGGTTGGATGACTATTTGTGGGATATTAGTAGATCCCTTTGGAAGGGTAACTAATTTATATCTCATCATTTGACTTTCGTCAGGAATTGCTTCTAGCAACGGCATGTCTTCAATTATTTTGCCATAGTAGTTACTACCAAGTGTATGGGTTGGATTATATAAATCATAATCTACCTCATCATCTGCAAGTGCAAATTTTGTAATGTTTAGTTGACCTGTTCTTGCAAGAACTTCTCTACCCTTCATTGTTAGGATAGCATCAACTGTTACGACGCTGTTATCTAAGTATGCCATTGTTATTTCTTTTATATATAAATATACGCTTTTTTATTTTTCTAATCAACATTTAAGTTACTATTTCCCAAAGTTCTATCATTTGTTTGTCGCAATGTATTCGGATTTACCTCCTGTACTAGTATAACTGGTCCTTTATCTACTGTATCATTGCTATCTATATTATAATCTTGGCTTGTTTGTTGAGTACCTTTGTATAATTGTCTAACCTTTCCTTCATATAGGAAGTGGTAGTCTTGTACGCGGGCTGGTTCTGAACCTATGTTGATACTTATATCATTTAATGTAAATACGGTTGCAAATGCTGAGTTGTTTGCTACTTTTAATTCAAAAGTATCAGCTGTTATTAATGGTGTATTGAACTGCACCATTCTATTTGCTGCTCCTGCAGCTGCATCTATAAAGCTGTTTGAATAAACTAAACTACCACTTGAATAAAAACTAGCTGAAATTGTTTGTGATGTGGCATTGCTTTTAATATAACTAAATAATACACTATAATTGTTTGTATATCCCCACACATCGCCAGCAATATCCAAACTATGAGATAATGAAGCACTTCCAAAACCTACCAAATAGGAATCAGTTGTTAAACCTGTTCCTCCTGGTAGGAGTGTAAAGTTAGTAAATGTCATATCCAAACTAGCACCTACAGCATTTATATCACTATAACTAGCAAACGTTGGAACATTTAATATATAAGTAAACTCACTTATGCTAAAAATTTCTGAGAGCCTTGCATCAAGTATAACTGGTTGTAAAGCTTCTCTTCTCCAATATGGATTTAGTGATGAAGTCCACTGAGAGCCACTATATACAGTTTCAATAAATGTGTATTGAGATGATCCTTCATCAAACAAGTCAATTGTAGCCTCTGGAAATGTACCACCAACTAATGCTGTGTAGGTTTGCTCATCATTATATTGATTTGCATACATTGAAATTTGTACTATGTTAGTATCAATTGATCCTGTTATTTGGTCAAAGGATGCTGTTGGTGTTACAGTTGGTGTTGTTATTGTTGTATCAAAAAGGTAATAACCTTCAGCTAAACTATCGCCAGCCATATCTTGTATAAGACTAGATATAGTTGTTGTTTCTGTAGTGTTAATAGATCCAGAATATGTTAGATCTTCCCAATCTGGCTGCTTCATTGGTAGTTTTGATCTCTGTAATATTGTTGGTTCTATTACAATTCCTGTTTGAAAATTTGCTCTAACTGGAACTAATTGTTGAGCTAATTTAAATAGTGAATTGTCAATTTGCTTAACTCTATTTAAATAATCACCAATTCTATTTCTGCCTGTATATTTTTTATTATACTCAGTTTGTATTAAATTTAGTGATGGATAGTTATCTCTTTCTAAATCACCTGGATTTCCTATTAGATTATCAATGTTAAGACTACTAAATTGTTCAGCTATATCCTGATTTACTTCATCTTGTGGTGAGAAATATAAACCTAATCTTGGTGAATCAATTGGATATGTTTCGTTTGAAGCTATTTCCAACTTAACATTTCTATCTAAGATTGGTTTAATAAGCTCATTGTCTTGTAATCTAATCTTGTTTGATATCTGTCTGTTGCCACTCAGATCTGGCCAGTATAAAGTATTACTCTCAACTATTGCAGTATAGCTTGATGATAAGTTTGATCCAGATCTGTAATTTTTAAAACTAGCGGATATTCCTGTGTTTGTTTTTTGGTTTGGATGTTGTGATGCTAATGATGTTGTAGCATATAAATCATACCTTTTATTATCTGATCCAAAACAAAATCTTGCACCTAACGTATAATAGCTAGATGTGTGTAGTGAGTCAGTTGATACTATATTACCAACATAACTAGTTGGTGCTAGTGTGTGTTGATCAAATACACTACCACTTAAAGGTGCAGTCCAATATCGTAATTCTTGAACAGATCCAGTGAAATAATTTGAACCTGATCCTCCTATATATAATGTACCGGTTGTTGCAAATGATGTGTCAAAGGATGCACTAATCGAACTCGATATTATTATACTTGCACTATATGCTTGAGTTATCTTATCATAGTTTACTTGTTGTAAAGTTAGTGTATATGAACTTGAGTAATTTGAATTATAATACTGCGTCTGCTTATTTAATAATAAACTCCAAAAGCCATCATTATACACTTGTGTATTAATTGATGCTGAAAGATATCCAGTTGATCCGGATAATTTGAATTTTATTGATTGTGATACTGAACTTATATACTCTGAATATACACTAAACCAATTTGGGTTTTCAAATATTGTGTAATTTCCAGTACTACCACTTGCAACTTTAAAACGAAGCTCAATTGCTTGTGGTACAGTTGATGTTTGATTTAAGTTAGTCCAAGGTACTTCTATTTTTGCATAACTAGATGCACTTGGCATTCCAAGGTTTAGTGCATAATAGAACCTATCATAAATGTAATCAGAGACTGAGTCATATGTTGCCTCTGGGCCTCCATACTCTCTAATTCTTAACATAGTTGATGGTATACCAAATATGTTAATTAATGATCTTAAACCTCTCTCTGTACCTTTTGTTTTAAGAATGTATGGTAGATTGTTTATAATACGCTTCCATATCTCATACTGACTATCCTGAAGTGATGTTTGGTTTGTATACAAATAAGATCCTGTTTCATTAGTTCCTAAAACATAATTCCATAGATCAGCTGATTTTAACCCATTATCAAAACCTATTCCTAAAGATTCCCCAACATTAAAGATTATATCTTTTGCAAATCCATCTGAGATTGATTCTTGCCTATCATGGGTATAATTAATCTGCTTTACATAAGCATATATTAAATCAAAATAATGACCAATCATGTTAGTAAACAACATATACCCATCATTTGCTTCATCCAACCTTATATGCTCAGGTACTGTTTTAATTAACGAGTATTCATTTCCATCATCATATAAAGATGCTGAAGATAATATACCTGCCACCCAATCTTCTGCTTGAGATGATGTGTAGCTATATAATGTATATGGTTTTGTACTTGTCTGTTTAGGCCAAGTTGTTGGATAAAACTCACCATATGATGATGATTCATAACTACTACTACCAAAATACAAATACTTCTCATAACCATCAAAACCACCAATTAAACTATTTACCTTGTTTTGTGTTGATGCAATATTATTCAGAAAGGAGGTTGATCCTGTTACTGAGCTGCTTGCTAATCCACTCAAATCTGTTGTTAGCTGTGATAATCTACTATTATAACCTTCTAATAATTGGACCTTATATTGAAAGTTAACCAACCTCTCATATGCAGATCCAAAAAATACAAAATTATCAAAGGATCGATAATCAATATTCAATGGAATACTCTCAATTAAAGAGCTACTCAAAGTGGCTGCTAATAGATTGGATTCTATAGATTGACTACCACTTAACTCTGCGTAGTTTTTGAATGGTGTTGTTGGGTTGGATGTGTAATATGATGCTGCATCAAAATTAGGACCTTTTAGCTCCCTTGTTGGTGCTTGTGTTCTTTTTGGTAAAACAAGTACATCCTCCAATTGTGACGTTGTTATCTCTTGAGCTAGAAATGCAGTGTCACCTACCCTAACACCATCGGGTAGCGGATTATTAAACTTTAAAATTATAGAATAAGGAGCAAATGGGTATGTAATTTTATCTTGAATAAAATCATAAACATCATAGCTATTTTGTGAATCCTTAAATAATTTTAATGCAGGTAAAATCTCACTTTTGTCTAAGGCAAATACTCCTGATTGAAAAAAGTTTTTAAAATTAAGGTAATATGAGCTAGCACTCTGTATTGGAGTAATACGTACCTCTAATCTATCCGAAGAAATTTCTGCAATACCCAATTTCTGACCATCTCCAGTACCTAATAGATTTCGAAGTAATCTGTATTGAATTTTAAATTTACCATTGATGTATCCTAAACCCTCTAAATCCTCTATTACATCAAATAACAAGGTATCAGAATCGAGCCTGCTATATTTAACAACATTATAATTTGACTCCTGATATACGCTTGTATAGCTGTATACATCCAGTAAAACACTGTCAGAGGGGTTTAAGTTACCTGAGCCGTATTTTCCAAAACTAGGAATACTCTGAGCTGTAATACTTGTTGGAATTACCGATACTGAAACTCTCTGTCTACTATCGGAAACAACTTCTTGTGCAGCTGCTACGTTTTGAGTAAAGCTAGAAACTTCTTGTTGTGTTATGGATGGTCTTGGCATTCTTTAATATAAATATTAGAAGCTTAAATAGTTTAAATATTCATACCTATTAATTAACGATCTTATGAACGGATATTTGGAAAAATCTACACTTTCGGGAATTTCTTGCATATTATAGAAATCTGGTTTGTTTGCTATACCCATTCCATTGCCACTATTATATACAAAAAAGTTAAATGGTAGTATCTCAAAGTAATTTTTCAATTCTGGTAATATGCCAATATACTGATTTATTTGGTTATTACAAACATTTACTGCATTAGTTGTGGAGGTTGAAGAATTATATGCTGTTTCTATATCACTCCTTCCAAGAAACTTAAGCTCATCTTTAGCTTTATACCAGTTATTATTTGCAGGTATTTTCAGGGATTGTGAAAAATTAGACTCATACGTTTTAATTGGTTGAACTAGCAGTGTTGCACCAACAACTGCAGCTCTAGGTACTGAGTATATTGAGTAGTTATCTAAGGTTACTTTATTGCTATTCCAATTTTCCGGAGGTGGTTTGCTTATGTTTTTGTTTTTAATTGTGAATGAATAATCCACATTAATAGTTCGTGTTCCTTTTGGAATAGAGCCTGTTTGATTATATCCAAAAAATGCTGCTGCTCCTTTTGCAAATGCATTGTAAGTCCTTCCTTCAGCAATATTAACAAATAGTTCAGCCTTTTCACTTTCCGGGATTATCTTAAATGGTATTTTATATCTATTTTCTGGCTTTATATCATTTGCTATTAGTTTTAAATAGCCTAAATTTAATGTTCGATTGGCTACCGGAATGCTTGGCATTATTTTATTAAAATATGCATTTTGTAATTGTACAATCGTATTATATCGATAATCACTAAGATAGAATAGATTTATATACCCACTCCATAAAGGATCTCCATATACCTCAGACGCTATACCCAAACCAGCCTTTTCCCATAATATATTGCTTAACTTTCTAAACCTAAAATCATCAACAATATAATCAACACTATTTATAAACTCTTTCCACAGTTCTTGTAGAGCTGACTCTATGGCAATGTTTCTCTGTCTTGCAATTACATCTAAGTTACCTGTGAACACGTTAGCATTCCCAGTAGCTACCTGATCTCGCAAACCATCAATTGTACCTTTAGTTCTATCTGCTAAATCCTGATTGTTAAATGGATTAAGTCTTGCTACATTTGTTAATATATCAAGGTCATCCATCTTCACAGTAATAATATTATTTATTATACTATTTGTTAATGAATCAAAATCACCAGCAAATAGATCAATTTCTTGATCATATAAACCTTTTACAATATCTCGCTGTTCTGGCGTCATTGTTTCTGTTAATCCATCTAAATAAACATAATTAAAATCATCAATTAGTTGGTGTAGTCTTGTTTTTAGTTGACCCACAATATCCACACTATATTGTGAGTTAAAATCATCTCTTATTTTATTAATTGTAGATTCTTTGTTTTGGATTTGTGTTGCAAAATACTCTTTAAATATATTTAGTACAATTTGATAATAATTATTATTATCTGCATCATTCTGGTGTTTAACACCTAAATCCAGAAATAGGTTTGACATGCTCTCAATATCCTGATAGCCCTCTGAAGTTTTCTCAAGGTCTGTTGTATATGCGTCGATTGTTGTTACTATTGTTGTATATAATCCCAACAAAGTGTCTCGGCTAAAATTAGAGCTAATATCCAAACCATATGTAACCAAATCTAACATAACCTCCATAGAGATTAATCTTCCTCGTATTGCATCAACCAAACTACCAAACTGCTGATTTTCATTACTTGTTGAGCTGACTATTGAGATACTCTTTCCTGCTACATTACCTGCAAAACTAAACTGGTAACCATCTGCTGGTGAGGCCTCTACATCTGAAACATCATTATCTACACTTTCTGGATCTGTTACGTTTTTATCAAAGGTAAATGCACCAACATTCCATCCGGAACCTCCTGCAGGAAATCTTAGTGTTGGTAACTTGTAGTACACTTGATTTAAGTTAATTGCATTATCTTTTGTGATTAGATATGAGCTTAAATTTGTAAAATCCAACTTTCTATTAGGTACTATATTGAATAATCCTTTAATGTTATTTTCGTTTTTATAAATCTGTTTATTAGTAACAGCTGTTATATCTGTTAGATTTGGTCCTTGATATAGCCTTCTTTCTAACAAAGAACCATTAATATCAACAAAAGATACATTATAAGTAATGTCTGTATCAACTATCTGTTTGAACTTAATATTTTTTATTGGCTTACCATAATCGGTTGTTGATGGATATAGTGTTGCGTTAGTATACTCATCATTCAGAACCATGTCATAATTAAGAATGCCTGTGCCTAAATAGTTGAACAACTCAAAGCCACACTGATCAACTCCATAAACACCACCATCAACATAATTATAATAATTTGATATGTCTATTGTTTGTGATGCTACTATTGTTTGATCTTGATCATACTGTACACTCTCTAATCCTAAATGATAATAGTTGATATTATCTTCTAGATTATATTTCCGATTTTGTATGCTTGTGATACTTGGAAAAAAGGATGCATACTCTTTGTCTGGGTTTTCATTGTCTATTAATGATGGTAAAAAATTATAGATAGGTTCATCATCATTAAACACCTTTGAATCAAAACTAAACTTAAAAACACCCTTTCTATTTACACTACTAAATCCACTTGTTGTATAATAATCTAATAATTCTTGAATTGTAAGTGACCCATCAACATCCCAACCCTCAATATTTGAATCACCAGATCCGTTTTGAATTAGGTTCTTATTAAACAATGTTGAATTATTAAGATCGATAATTTCAATATTTATTGGATCTGTTGTAACTGCTCCATACTCATTTGTCACATCACACGTATATATTCCAGACAATGATGGTATACTATCTTGTGCACTAACAATAATTGTATTTGTGTTTGAGAACTGCAAACTCTGTATAACAATACCATTTCTCTTCCAAATAAAGGTAAGACCTTCTGTTGATATAGGATTCTGTGGGTTTGCTGGATTTGATGCAAAAACTGTTACAGAAAACTCAGTATTTTTTACTAATGTTATTGTATTGCTTAAGTAATAATACCTCTTATCTTGATCTATAATTATATTTTGAGTATTATACTCCTTCCAAGTCCTTTGACTAAAGTTATTTATAGGTTGGCCGGTTATTGTTGGGGGTTGAGTTATTACTGGAAGTAAACTATATTTAGTGTACTTCTTATCTATATTTGATTTTTGTACACTAGATTCATCTACATCTATAAAAGCTTCTTTATATTGTTCTTGCCTGATCATTTAACGCTTGAATTTGTTTATCCTCTACTCTCAACGGAATTGCATACAAAACAAAACCTGTTATAAAATTTCTTGGTTGGCCATAGAATGGTAACACATCACCAAAAGCTGCATTCTTTTTTATAAAACGTTTCCCAAAACTATAATTATCAACTAAATACTTTTTTTTGCTAGTTTTATCTTGTAGCCAAGTTGGGATTATATAAATACCAGTGGTTTTGTGGTTTTGAATTAAATCTGCAGGGCTGTCTCCTTGGGTTTGTTGTAGTCCATTATGGAAAAACTCTACACGAATCCTAATCTTATTTGTTTTAACATTTAGCTTTTTAATATCCAAAGTTCTTAATGCTACATATTGGCCTAAGTTACTTGGTGCACCTTTAACATCTTGAAAGAATTTTGGTAAATCCTTCATGATTGGTTCTGTAGTTGTGTCATTATATATCAGAAAACCAGTCTCATAAGATCCATTAGCTGTTGTTATTGATTCTTTTTTATAACCCGTTCTATATGGATCTTTAATTTGTTTGTGTGATACTAATAAATTACTGTCTTGATATTCCTCAATATATATTGTTGTAAAATCTTCTGCAACTACTTCAACAAACTCTTCATTTTCAATCAACAATCTTGGTTGTGGTAGCTCTGTTTCAAAACAGTATTGATCAGTTAATACTCTCTCTGTTGTTGTTTGCTTATTCTTTTTTGGAATAAAATAACTTATACTATTACCAACAAAACATTTAAAAGTCACATTTACGCCCTCAACTCCAGAAACAGATCCTTCTGTATACCTTTTAATATTGCTTAAGTCAACATCTTGATAAAACTGAACCCTATTACTTCCATTATTGATATATGATTGTAATTGATTGCGTGTAAAGTAAGTTCCATTATTTAAAATAGCATTATTACCAACCCTATCAATAAACGGTTGATTTATATCTAATTCTGTTTTAAATTTTAAAGCACCATCGGTAATCTCACTCTCATTAAAATGATCTGGATATGCATACCCTACAAAATCTTTGTCTTGTTCTGGTATTCCTGTTAGGATGTTCTTTTTATTATTGTTTGCAAATCTCTTTACGGTGATCTGATTGCCTTGTGTTGACGTCTCTGACCAGGCGTTTAAGTTTTGAGAACCATCATAGTTCTTTACTAAATTAGAATAAAACTCAGTTATGTCTGATAGCTCTATCACATCCAAAGTTAAAGTATCACTTATAGTGGTACCTACATCGTTTGTAATTTCGACTGTATATGCTCCAGAATCACTTTTTATTAGAGTTGTTATTTCTATGTTTGTATTATTAATAATAATTCTCGAATTTGGTTGTAGTACAGCTCCATCCTTTCTCCAAAGATATCTCAGGTTCTGTGCACCCGAGCCACTTATAATAATACCATTTTGAACATCTACACTATTATAAGCCTCAACTTGTAATTTTATAGGATTATTATATACAATGGTTATTGTATTATTTTCATCAACATATGGTCCTTGATTTACTAAACTTTTATCAACTAAAGGAGTAAAATAAGAGCCTATATTTTTTGTTATTATAGGTAGTTGATTTAATCTTAATGGATATAGATTATATGATGTTACATCCTCATTAATTGATGTACTTACCGGTAAATTTAAACGTACTTCTCCATTAAACATTATCTTATAACTTTAAATATAAAATCATTATCCACAATATTCACTAAACTACCAGTTTCTATTTTTATAAGAAATCTGTAATAGCGCTCTGGCTGTAAACCATCCATCCACAAATTAAAATAATTACTTACACCATCACAACTAATCTTTGTATAATTACTAAAAGGAATTATATAATCCTCACTATCCAAAGCTTTAATAGCATAAAAACTTGAACTAGGTAAATGATTTACTATAAGAAGATTTGATTGTGTTTCAAATGTTCGTACTGGATACTTTGCTCTTGATGCAACTCTCAATTGAGCTTTACTATTTTGGCTATAGTTAACTTGATTATTTGTAAAATAAACTACTCCATTCCAAATATCTGATAAAGCTTTTAATGATCCAGTCACAAATACACTATCATCCCAAGCCACTTCTAACTTTGGAGGATATATTGTATTAGTATCTCTTGAGAAAAATTTCAAACTGTTAAATATTTCTACTCCAGATTCATCGGTTGCTACCTTCTTTACTATAAAGCCTTCATTTGGTATTGAACCAGTTATCCATGCATTTACAATACTTGTTACATCCATTCTGATATCCGTTGTGCTATAATTAAAAGATTGACTAGCTACATAATTGGTGTACCAATTTCCACCACCTGGTGTTGTGTTATGTGAACCGGTTGTGTTTGCTGCAAATGATGCTGTTGCCCAAGCTGAATCTGTTTGTGTCGAATTTAATCGATACTTCCATGATACACCATTTTCTGTTTGTGGACTATCACCATATCTTCCAGTACCCATATTCCAACTTTGTGAAATAGGATATGCATATAAGGTATAATTAACTGGGATTTCATCAACTTCTGTTGTGAATAAATCTAGATAATATTTAGGATTAGTAATTATTCCACTTGCTACACTTGCTGAGATGGTTGTTATGTCAAACTTAATTAAAATTCGACTATTGCTAGCAGTACTATTTGTATCAAATTCTTTAGCTACATCTAAAATAGCATCCAACCCAGTATTCATTATAGATGGATTTGTTATTCCTACTACTGTAGAAGATGAAGCTTCATATATTGTTGCATCAGCTGATGGATAGATTGAATATATCATATTAGTATGTTGTTATTGAGCCTCTTATGTCTGTATCTGGAAATCTTACTTCAAATATGCTTGGATCTAAACTTGGGTATATTATACCACCCTTTGTTGCAGATACAATATCATAACTATTTGGAGAATATCCCTGTGACGAATCATTAAGGTTATATATATTAACACTTGTGACTGTTTGAACTCCTGATATTGCTAATAATTTTGAGTATATTTCTGTTATGTAAATTGGTTGGTTTATTTGCCACTTGTTAGTATTAAAATAATCTTTCATAGCTTGAACACAAGCTATCAATACTTGATTTGAATTATATTGTGGTATTGTGATTATTGAAAAGTTTAATCCTATGTTTATATAATAACCATCCTTAATATTTACTGCATCAGTTAACATCTTATATTGTGATAGATAGGTTTTTAAGTTCTTCTTTATAGCCATATTACATTCTGTCAACTGCTTTCTATTATTATACCCAAGAACATATAAATTTAGGGCTAATGGATTTTGAATAGTATCATTTCCAGTTACGGTTTCAATATTAGCTTGTTCATCAGGCTGTATAAAAGCTTTTGCAATACTACCATATACAGATGGCATTGATAATGCTCTTATAATATAGTCCTCTCTTGTAACTGCTCTATTTTGGGTTCTAAGTGTTGCTAATGCATTTTGACGAACTTCCTCTAATGTTTCACCACTCTTTCCCCCAGATGCAGGAACTGGGTTGTTGACAGCTATACTGTTTCGTATTTGTGTATTTAATACAGTTGTATTTTGTGGGAAATTTGATATATCAACTCCAATACCTACTATATCAGTTATAGTGTTTGCAGGAACATTACTTGCTATACCACCACCTATCAGATAATTTATTATTAGTGTTGTGTTTGATGGTGCTTCACCATAAGTTTGTGTGAATACTGGACTTGTTGGATCAAAGCTAACATCTTGATCTATAATGCCAGTTGGTAAATTTAATCCTAAATTTTCCTGTAATGGTAATAATTCCTCATCTGGCTGAGATGATATACCAGCTCCAAATTGAATCTCAATACCTTGTGGAACAACTCGAGTTATAAACCTTTTTGGTACATGCTTCAACTTCACTAAGTATGGTGTTTCATCACCATATACTGAAGAATCAGGATCATTGAGTGAAACATTTTCTACTTTTTCAAAAATTGTATCTTGAGCTAAATATGGCACCTCTGTCCAAACATTACCATTTGAATCTACAATTGACTCAATACCAATTAAATTTTGCTCGTCATTATTCGGTATTAATATTTTTAGAAATTTTGTTGGATTACCAACTGTAGTAGTAGTAGTTTGGGTGGTTGCTGAAATTGCTTCAACACTTTTCTTTAATAGATAGTACTCAACTTGGCCTGTTATCTGATCGATTTGATAAACTGTTGTCTCCGTTGGTGAATCATATGTGTTTTGATTAAAATCAAAGCCATTTCTGATTATGAAGTTTACACCTTCACTATTTCTTATATTTGTGTTTGGTTGAACTTTCAATGCATACCTCATGTCAGGTACTGTATTCAAAGCACTACCACTTGCTGGCAGTAATTGAAACACATCAATGGTTGTGTTTGATGGTACTGAGAGTTTAGGTTTGTATCCCATTGCAGCTGCCATCGCTAATACATTTTTCTGCTCTGTTGCATATAGGAGTATACTTTCCTTAAGCTGTGAGTCTATATAATAATTTAAAACATCACCTACGTATGCTGCCATTTCAATAAACATCATTCCAGGAGATGCCTCATTGAAATCTGTGTATGTGTCTGGGTAGTACACTTTTGCGAAATCTACTAAGCCTTGTTTTAGGCTTTTAAAATCTCTGCCGTAATACTTTATATCTTTTACTTGTGTGTTTGCCATTATAGTATATTAATTTCAAGTTGAATTGATCTTGTGTCAATTTTATTATTTACTAAGCTTACAACTAAGCCTATTGTTAACTTATTAGCATCATAATTAACATCAATCTGTAGTTGGTTGATATAAATGTATGGTAGCCATTCTGCAATTGAGTCAGAAATAACAGATTTTATATCCTCATCAATGTCCTCAGTCATTGGATCAAATAAGATCTTTTTTATATCACACCCAAACGACGGTTGCATTAACCTTTCACCTTTGTTTGTTAATAACAAATTAACTAAGTTAGCTTTTGCTTGATCAATTGTACTGTAATTAAGCTTGAAATTAGAACCACGAGAAGGATTCATAGGTAAGTCAATACCCAATGGAATATTTCTATTATTTGTTGTTCTATCGTATTTATATACTTGGTATTTCATTAATATTGACCATTAGATTTTTCAAGTGATTTTTGCAAAACCTTAGAATAATCTTTAACAAATTTACTTGTATCTGTAGGCCCAAACTCTCCATGCTCTTGTTCATTTTGCATCTGATGTGCTGTTGAGCTTAATATATCATTTACATTTGTGAAATTTGGAGTGGCACTTGAGAAATGCATATTTCCACCATACTCATCAGTTTCAAAACCACTCATCATTGCCAATAGTGGATTTGAGGTTTCGCTAATTAGTGGTTCATCTAATTGGACTTGAAAATCTGGTCTTGATTGTGGGGTTTTCGGCTTATTTGTTTGTGCCAATGGTTGTCTAGGATGCATGGTAGCTTCCTGCAATAAACGTGTAACCTGTACAGAAACCTGCTTCTGCACCTCTGATTTAATAATCTCTTTTATTACACGTACTAAATCCTTTGTTTTCATAGTACTTTATTTATAAATATCTAATATACAAATTAATTATAACCTATCCAAGGAATTGTTACTGGACCTTGTGGAGTTTGTTGGATATATATGCCAGAAATTGTTTTTAAATGAAACTCTAACGCGTTTGATATTTGATCTATGTAGTTTGTAGTGCCATCAGCTGATGGGATATTAAGAGGTGGTGGTAAAGATCCAGGAGATGTTACAGTAACAACATCACCAGCTGGATTTGTCCAAACGGATCCTGCCCAAAAAGCAATTAGTGAACTATATAAAGCAGCTGTGAGTGCTTTGCCCTCAAAATCAACAGCACTCTTTAACCTCTTTGCTGCTGATTTTTTAACCCTATCTTGTATCTTTTCTATCTTTCTATTTATGGTTGCTTTTAACTCCTCTATTTTATCTTTTATAAAAACATCAACTGTGTTGAGTATATTATTGTACAATGTTTGAATCTTAGTGAAGAGATACATCACAACACTGTCTGGAATGTCTTTAACGACACCTTGTTCTTTAAGTATTTTTTTAATCTTACTAAAAAAAGTTTCCTCCAATGCAATAAGGTAGGTTACCGAGCCTGACGATTTAAGTTGATTTGCATCAATACTATTAATAAAATTAATTATTTGTAGTGGTGATTGAAAGTTCTTCAACAATTCAAGAAAATCAATAATTATTTGATTTACATATTTTATAGCACTATTACTAATAACCTCAGCCTTCAATTGTTCAATTATTAGCTTACCATCCACTTTAACAGTGTCTTTTAGATTAATTAATATTGCTATCACACTATCCAACTCTCGTAGGTATGTTGATATTTTAGCAAATTTGTTTTTTTGTGCTTGCTCCTCTGTTGTTAAACTAAATGCAACAGTACTTGATTGTGTGGTTGATTCTACAACCAAACTCTGTATTTCGTTTTTAAATTGTTGTGGTGTTATAGATTCATACTTTGATGCTTTTTGTATATATCTATTTATTTTTAAATAATTATTAAAACCATTATCAAGATACTTTTGATTATCATTATATCTATAAGAGCCTTGATTTATGTTTGAAATAAGTAGGCCTAAATCCTTAACTGCTAAGCCTGCATACCCAATAGCCAATGAGTAATTAATTAGTTGTTTTTTTTCCACCAACTTATCCTGCAATTCTTCAAACTTATTTTCAATTTTTCTCTTTTTATCATCAACAAAACTATTGACTGGCTTGAGTAGTTTGTCAAAAAAAGCTTTGGTTTTTTCTAATCCTAAATTGATATAGGTTTGTACATCATTTTGTAGCTTTTCTATTCGATCAGTTATTAGCTTTTTTACTTTATTCAATTTAGTAAATAAAAATTCTAACTTCTTAAATAAATCTTCACTGGTTAGTGCAAGATCTCTAATCTTGACCAATGGCCGATTTACTTTAACATATGGCCTCTTTTCTACATCAGCTTTTATTTCATCATACAAATCTAATGCTTCATTTACCGTTGTCTGAGCTTTTTGAAAAATGACATTATAATTCTTACTACTAAACTCTAAGTACTGCTTTAGGTTGACGTAGGATGATACACCACTTAAAATTGGTGCTATAGCAACTCCAACATATCTATCTAAACCCTTTTGTGTAAACAAACTCTTAGCCTTTGTTAAGCTACTATTAATATCACTAATAGATAGTGCAATATTATTTACATATTGGGATGGTGATTCTAATTGATCAGTTAACCCTACTAATATATTTGTTGTATTTTGTATGCCTTGTTGCTGACTCTGTATTTGATCTAACACTCTGTTATATTCTGATTGGTATAAAGATCCTAATTGTTCAAATAACATACTAGTTTTTGTTGCTTGTGTTTTTACCTCTTTAAGAAAGGACTCTACTTCATTCTTTATATCATTAATAAGTGATGCAACAGCTTGTATTATAGTAAGTATCTTTTGTAAACGCGTTATGTTTTTAACAATTTCATTTATAATCTTCTTAACCTTATTAGCTAATATAGTTATTTCACCTTTAACTGACTTTGTTGTCTCTGTTATGAATTTAATCTTATTCTGTGTAGTTATAGCTGACTCTATTTTAGTTTGCAATGCTTTGATCTTATCATCAATAACCTTCTTATACTTATCTATTTTTTGATTCACTTCCCGCTCAACCCTTTCTAGTAACTCATCCCTTTTTGTATTTAATTTTTTTAACTTATTACCTAATAAAGCTTGTTTGGTTACAAATATTTTTAGTTTATCATATACTTTTTTTAAATCAGTGTTTGTTGTTATGAGACTTTCAAGTAGCTGTAAGGACTTCTGAGGGTCTATTATTGCTTGTATAACATTTAACAACTCAAGAAAAGCTATTTCTAATTTTTTTGTGACATCACTTATTAATAAACCAACATAACTTAAATCACCCCTAGTATCGGTAGCTAAACTACCTATAAATGCTGGTAAACTACTAATGTAAACAATTTTCTCTGTTGCATTAAAGGGTGTTATGTCAGACATCAAAGTTTTTAATGATGTTGGTAGATCCTTTAAAGTTTCTAATTTTACCTTATATTTATAAAAAGTTGTTTTAAATCCCTCATCATCCACAAACGGGATTGTATCAAATAAAGTAACAACTTGATTATTAACCAAGTCATCAATACTATTAATATTATTTTTTATAAATGTAATTAATGCTTGCGCTAATTGTATGAACTCTGATGGTAATCTACTTATTAATTGAGTTGTTTGTGTTATGTCACTTACAGTACTTGAAATAGATTGTTGTAATTTTTGACCTTTATTTACTAAGTTATTTATGTTTGTGGTAAGATCTTTAATGTTACCTTGAAGGTTGGATATATCATTGGTTTGATAGTATAAACTCAAAATGCTTTCCATTAAATTAGATCTACTATCAGCTGTAAGATATGGATTTGGAGGAGTTCCAATTGGTCCTATTCCTGTTTTTACAGTATCAACATAATATCTTGTTATATACTTTGCAATATCAGTACCACTAAAAACTAAACCTTGATCAAAAGCTGCTGTTAGTGGTTGTTTGAAAGTTGGTGTAAAGTTAACTGCCATTAAAATTGCAATAATAATGTATATTGAACTATTTTCTTACCAGAAGCTGTCCAAGCTCCCATAAACTCATTAAAATTAGTTGGATCTGCAAATACTTGACATCCAGCTGACCATGTATCCACATTAGTAGAAACCCTTGATGCATCAGCTCTATGTATGTTAATACCATATTTACCAGTTATTTTACCTGTATTTACGTTTCCTGCAATTTTATCTAGATTATTGTCTCTAAGCACTGATACATCTCCTGCTGTCTGTCTTCCAGCATTATACTGTTTTTGGTGAAGGCCTTGAGCATGAGATTTATATTGACCTGGTACTAAAACTGCAGCTCCTTTCGGATCAAACTCAGTAAAACCTCCTGAAAGTACTTTACCTCCTGGATTGGTTGTACCTTTGAAATACTTTAGAGTACCATTAGTAATCAAAATAAACATATCATCAAACTTATCATAAGCATCTGCATTTGATCTTATTCCAACCAAACTAAAGGTTGTATCAATTGGTCCATAACCAAGTTGTGATACTCTTGCCTGCAGTTCCTCCAAAGTATACTGTTTTATTGTACCAAGAGGTCCTTGCAATCCTTCAGAATTGGTAATTGATGTTGCATCTCCAGAACTCAACCCTGTTACACCAGGTTGCGTGATTATATTATCATTTGGATCAGGTGCTGGTGCTGGTCCTGGATCATCTACAGGTAAGTGACTTCTTCCATCTATAAAACCATATGTACTAACTATCTCAGGAATTCTTGCTGCTAATTTTTTAAGATTATATTGTGAATCACCTGCACTGATATAACCTTGGCCAGCTGGTGTATTGATTTCTAAAGTTTGTATTACAAGTATCAAATCACTTAACCAGTCTGCTAGTTTACTACCTAATGTAAGTGGTTCATAGTCACGATCTGGAGTAGCTACATCCCTCTCGCTTTGTTTATTTGCTAACTCACTTTTCACACGGTCTTGGTATGTGTCGGCTTGGGGTGGTTCGTCTGTTGTATTATTTACTTTAATTGGATTTATAATACTTCCACTACCTTCTGTGATTGGCTTATCAACTAATTGTACACCATCACGGACTGAGTTATCTTGTGGTTCTATAGTTTCAGTTTTAGGTGTTTCATTATATGGCTGCCCCTTATTTGGTACACCCAAATAAACACCTTCATTTCCAAATAAAGTAACCTCTTGATCTGTATCAACATTAAATGTTCCTTTAGATGAAAAGACAAAACCCTCCTTACTAAATAACATTATATAATTGTCATAGCTATTTAAAACTATTCGACTTGAGTTTAATAATATCTGTCTACCCTTGTAATTATTAGTACTTTTACTTTTATCTATTGACAATAAATTATACACCTCATCTTCTGAGCGGTTAGTTGCTGTTACTAGATCCTTTGGTTTAAAACCATCTATTTGTATGTATATAGGTTGTGGATTTGGGATCTCTACAGTAGGCGTTCCAAATCCATCAGTTGTTGTAATATTACTAAAAGGTAATGGTGCTTTTTGCCTTACATTCTCTTGTAATTGTTGAAATGTTATTTGAGCCATTATTCTGGGATTATAAATACTACCTTTTCGTAATATGCTTTAAGTAATGTTAAATGATTAACCTCCTGTTGTGATAGTTGGTTAGCAGCTGCTAACTCCTGGAAATAGTCCATTGTTCTTACTAACAATTGTAATTTTGAATCTCTTGTAGAGTCTCCAAAAACCATACCCCTCATCCATCCAGTTCTGAACTTTGCATTTTTTGTTCCTGGCTTTGATATGTCTAACATAAATTGAACTCGAGATGTAAAGCATTTGGTTGAAAATTCAACAATCTTTTGTGCATCTGTGAATGCTGATACAAATGGTCCGAAACCAACTCTACCTCCAGTGTATCCATAATCCTTTGCTATAGCCGAGAAACCTTTGTCATAAAATCCACCACCACTTCCCCAATACGAACCAACTACTATCAATGAGAACCACGGATCTACCGTAGCTATTAAGTTAGCTTGCCCACCATCTTTATTAGTATAAAACTTATACATAAATAGATATTGAATATCTTTTTCAGACAGCATCCTATATAATACTTGACAACCTATTGTTCTATCTGTTTTCCATCCAGTAGCATTTACTGCCTGTGCACCAGGTATTGATCCAAATAAAGTATCAAAGCTGGTTCTCAAACTAGTTAAGGTCACACCTACCATTGTTGGTCCTCCTGAATCATCTGGATCATCTACCCAACCACCTTCCCACGATGCTCTATTGGGACACCATACTGCATCATAAAATTTAACAATGTTTTGTTTTGATATGGGACCTACAGGATTACCTGCAAAGTTGTCAAAGAAAGATAACTTAATAGCATTAGATTGTGCAACTACATTTGGTATAAATGTGTTTAAGACTCTATCTATATTTGGATCTAAGCTTGTTGGTTGGCCCATTTTTATATTGGTTCATTTAAATTTGTACCTTGATCGTTAGGATCATCTACATCAGTGACATTCTCTTTGTCAATCTTTTGCTTCACATTGTCATTAACTGTAGTTGTATTTTCTGTTGGTTTTATACCTAAATCTTTTAGCCAAGTTTTGAAACCTATACTTGCCATCTGCAATTCTACTTCCACCTTTTGGTTTTCACACAAATATAAACTCGATCCATCCTCATTAATATTCTCAACTGTATACAACTCTTCTGGACTACTTGTCTCATACTTTATGTTGTCAGCTTTTGCAGTTCTCATTATAATAATTGGATCACCACTCGATCCTTCAGTGGACCAAGTACTCTTATCAACAATACCATTTTCTAATGGTGTACCATAGGGATTATTGTCGGATGGTGATGCCACAGTAGAGCCTAAACGAATTGAATTCCCAAAACGGCCTTGAACAATAACATCCCCATCAAAAGGTCTAATGTGTTTAATCTGTCTTTCAATAAAAGTATTAAACCTCTTCTTATGCCTTTCCTGTAATTGTTTTATGTAATTCAGTCCTTCAACTCCTAAATTTTTAGAAACCCTATCAGGCAGTGTAGCTCCAAACGGGACTCCATTATAATTTATAAGATGTAGATTTGAAATAATAGATACATAATAATCAACACCCCCAATATTAGCATCTGATTGAAAATCAGCTGGGAGACCTCTAATGACAAGAACAAATTCACCAGGTAGTGGTACTTTTAATGTTGTTAGATCTATTGGCCAAGCTTCTTTGGTTATATCTTCATCCGGAGTGCTAAAATCACGATACATCTCTCTAAGCAACACTTTGCCAAGGTCTGATTCTTTGACATATTTTGGATGCTGCTTTGATAAGACTGTGTCAATTACCTCAGCAATATAAAAACGATCACCCTCTCTTTTAATTGTAGGTGTCGATCTAAGTTGATCATATATATCTCCAAAACCTCTAAATAATGAAAATGACATATTATTTTGTGTTATCTAATAGATCTTGTGCTTCTCGTAACAATTGTTGCTTTTCATCTTCCGATAAGCCAAATTCTTCCCCAGAACCTTTTCCAGCTGAGATTATAAGCCTTTGTACAATTGCTGCTAGTTTAACTAACTGTTCATCATTCTTCACAGCTACCTCTAAATATTCCTTAATCAAAGGAACGAGCATTCCTGCATCGTTAATGTTCTTAATTAAACCTTTTAGTTGATCAACCAAACGCGTTATCTGGTTCTCTTTGTTCTTTGAATTTTGGTATATATCAGATAGAATGTCTGAAAATGTTGTTGTACCAAATAGTTTCGTATCCTTATCCATAATTTGTTTATATAATTATAAATATGGATTATTGTAATTAATCACCTGAGACGGCATTGTATAAATGTTTTATAATAAAAGCTTCTAGTCTTTTTACACGAGTGCCAGCTATCCAAGCATCATAGTTACTGTAAAATCCATCAATCTCAAGCTGCTTCTTGTCTACTGTTTTTGGATCAAATTCATAAGCATTCATATTTGGTCCACCACCTATCTCCATCCACGAACTAGCTTCCTCAACTAATAATTTTTCTAATTCACCCCTATCTATTATAATTAAGCCCATATTAATATATCTTATTCTTAGGTATATACCCCAATCTTAAATAGTCCTGAGCCATATATTTGTATTTCTTCTTTAAGAGCTTGACAATTCTTGTAATCTGTTGGGTTGACGTATCAGTCTGACCCTTTATATAAACATATATTGCCTTCTTATTAAATAATCCATCAGTTTCAGCTAATTTATCTCGCTTTCTAAAAAGGTGAACAATAGAATCTACAACGTGTTGATCTTGCTTTCTTGTAAAGCTTTTTTCTAAGTTAGTATCCCAGTATGATATAAATTCGTCAACAAAGCTGGCTGGCTCAACCAGTTCTCGTTGATTTGGATCAACTAATGAATCTGCAATTAATTCAGCTTCTACAGACTCTGACTTATTTATAAGCTTTTTATAATTCCTGGTATTATGTAATATAAGATAGTTTTTTGCAACAATGCTGAAATAACTAAAAGCTTTTCCTTTGCCCTGGGTATAATTAGGTAGCTTTTCTAATAAGAATGTAACAACATTATGCTTTACATCATCATAAGATTCACCATCTGTATAATAAAACTTAAAAGTCCTTATAATGTTTTCAGATAATTTATCTAAAGCGTATTTAATTTTATCATTATACAATCTACTCCGTTCAGCTGTATCCTCCATATTATTATATAATATTATATCCTCTTCTACTTCCTTTGTGAAGTACATGCTTTTTTTAGCCATTCGTTTCTTGTAAATTTGCTTTTATAAACTCATCTAAATCATTAATAATACTCTGTATTGCTTCAAAGGTATAACCAACTTCATCATCAGCTTTAAATGATCCTCTGTGATCAACTATATCTAATTCCATCTTAACATCCTTCACTTTCTGAATCAGAATGAATATAAAGCCTGCATACCATTCAGCATATTTTACAGCAGCTGCTACTTTTTTATATGATACAGTGAGTAAGTATGTTAATACAACTGTACTAATTAACAATAATGTTGATAGTATAATTAAGAATGTTATCATTATTTGCTGGGATTAAATAGGTTACCAAATATATCATTTAACTCTTCAACCGTACCAACATTTTTCTCTTTAGGCTCAACCTTTTTCTTAGGGATGTTAGTTCGAACTGATTGGTTTGAATTAGTCCACTTTTCAAACTCTATGCGAGCTGCCATAGAGTCAGCTTGATGTAGTAGTATTGGCAATGATGTTTTGAGTGCAGCACCAGCTTCTCTATAAATAAGATATGCTTTATTACCATCCTCATATAAGCCATCATGTGTCTTAATAGCAATCCATTCATTAATACTACACTCAATACCATGCTGTTGCAATAGAAATAAACTTCTATCAGACATAGGCATAAAGTCTGGCTCTGGGTTAATTTTATAAATAACACCTTGATTCTTTCTATGCCACTCAGAATCATTTGGCAAATACATTTCATGTTCAGCTGTACCCATTTTACCTAGATCGTGATTCATAGCAGCAAATACTAATTCCTCATCTGTATAATTAGCGTTAGCTCCCCACTTAGCCCAAACACTTTTGAGGTTTAAGGCAATATCAATAACCCTCATCACATGATCAATATATCCTCCTGGGAATGCATTGTGAAAGTGTTCTTTATAAGATGCTGGCATCATACTGATTCTATCAGCATAGAGATCATAAAAGGCTGTTAATTTCCCTTTTCTAGGCTCAGATATGTGTTCATCAATATAACACATAAAACGCTCATAGTTAGCTTTTATTTCTTCCGGTGTAAACATATTCTATAACTGTTTTATTAACTTTTTAATTTGTTTTTCTATTACTGCAGCTGCTTTTTTAGTGCTAGCTGATTTAAGCTTTTTCTTTAATTGACCTATAGCAGCATTAATATCCTGCTTCTCTTGCTGTGTCTTTTTTTTCTTTTTTGTAGTTGTTATACTGGTTGGTGGTAGCTGTCCTTTTAGATTAGGTTGTTCAATACCTTTATTAAAGACAGTTCCATCAGAATGGACGTATTGATTCATAAACATCCATCCTCGTGGTTTACCACTAGACTTCTTCGGTAGCTTAGGCTGCTCTACATAATTCTCAAACACACACTGCCAGCAAACTATCTCAACCACATCCTTAGAAGAGGCACTCTTTACATATGCTCCACAATCTCTGCATGTTAACATATAAGAATACTATTGGAATTGCTCTTGCTCTAACTGTATGCGATTCATTGCTGATATGATGTTGTCTTGAATCAATTTAAGCCTGCTTATTGTCTCATTAATATCTCTCTGAGATAATCTTCCAGCTTCAAGATCTTGCTCTAACATAAGCATTGCATTATAGGCACGGTCAAGTTTTTCGGTTACAAATTGTTTACTTCTCATAATTAATTTTTTGTTATATAAATAGATGCATTATGCGTACTATTTGTTATATACATAGCACAGTGTATCTTTTTACCATCCTCCTTTATAATTGTTTTATAGGCTGGTATGTATCCCTTACTATACAAAAATTTTTGTATATTATCAACGAATTTAACTTTATTTCTGGATAATAGGAATATAACGGTTTCTGCAGCAGCTACGTAGCAATTAGATTTGTCTATATTTAGCAGCTGCATTATGTTACTTAAATTAACAATTTTGCTAACCTCATTAAAGTAATATGCCGGCTGCTTTTTTGTTGAGCTTAGCAAGTGATTACTATAATCATAACTTAATGCATAGATTGCTTGGACAACCTCATCATCAAGCTCAAGGCCTTGTGATATGTTAGTTGCCGTATCAACCTCAGATTTCCAGTTTGAAAAAAACCCACCTATCAGCTCATTAAATACAAACATATGTATTATCTATTATTTACTTTATTATGCTTATTGATACTCTGAATTACAACATCAAATTGTTTAACTAAGACATTATACTTAAACTTTAAAAATTTATACCTTCTTATCCAGTATAAAATCACAAATATACTAACTGTTAATATAGTACTTAGTACACAAATAACTATTTCACTTAATCCCATAACATTTCGTTTTTATTTAATTATCGCGATTATTTTCCAGAAAGTCAACAGCTAAATTGATATATTTACATCAGATGTGCATTTTTTCACACTCCACTCAATATTTCATATTGCAATATGCGATATTATATACGACGTTTCACTGGATTGTGATTTTCCCCAACTTTAGAGACATAATCAGATCTAAACAACTCTGCAAATTTATAATCACAATCGTCTGTAAACGGAAAATTTGTATCACGATAATAATACAAGTCATAAAATGGTTCACCATCAATACGTCTTGGACCATGATAACTGCGAAATGTATCACAAGTTACTCTAATCCAATAACCACTTTTACTTAATACTTCTAAGTTTCTTTCTGTTGGAAAATTATAGTACATCTTAATACACCTATTCATATCAATTATTTTTAGCTAAAAAGCAAATTTTATAGTAATTTAATCGTCCTGATAATCAGGTAGTTGCATACATAGCTTATTATCAGCTATTTACGTTATGAACTTTTGTTTCTAAGCGATCCAATTTATATCTGGATGGATTGCTTATATAATTAAAAATAACGTGAAAAAACACGTAATTTTACGTTATTTTGATGCGAAATATTATTGGCCAATCCTAAACGAAAAAAGGGCCCATTTAGGGCCCTATCATCTAATTCACGCAAATTACTTACTTTTTGTAGTATCAACAACTTGGGTTGAGTTGGTTGAATCTACTGCAGTAGTATCATTCGTTTTGTTTTCTTTTGTGATATTCGTACCACAGGCTGTAATTATTGTAATAGACATACAAACAGCGATCATCTTAATTGTTTTCATTTTAATTGATTTGATTTTAATTTTAATATACACAAAATATTATTATTTAGCAACTAAATATTTATAGTAGATTACTATTCATAATCTCTAATTGTTTTAACTTTTGGAAAACGAGGCTTTCCATCCGGTGTAAGATTAAAGTAAGCAATTGTCGCTTTTTTACCAATAAGTGACTTACGTTCTTTCCACAACTCTTTAAGATAATCCCAACCTCCATTCACAGAAGCATTGAACTTGTCACCTTGTTTGCTTTGGAATACTAAAGCTCCAACCATACCGGTTAAGTTTCCACCACCTTCTTCTACACCAACAATAGCATATTCTTCATCAATAAACGACTTATGCTTTAGTAATGAATTGCTACGTTTGTTTTCATACTTCTCATTCAATCTAAGCATCTGACCTTCGTATCCAACTCTAACATAGTTGTCATAAAAGATCTCAACATCACTAAATTTTTGCACTAGATTCGTTTCAACTAAAACACAGCATTTAGTTTTAGTATATAATTCCATTTTACACAACTCCTTATATCGCTCCCAAAATACACCATCACAACTTGGCAAATCATATACATGATAATCAATCACCTTAGCACTATCATCTAAATCTCTTTGTGTTGGTTTAGTTTTCTTCACTAACGATACAATAGCATTAAAGTCATTAGCATACTTGTCTGCATACAACTCACCGTCAAATATTAAGTCAGGATTCTCTTCAAAGAATGGTTTAAGTGATTCAAATATGTGAGGAGCTGAGATAATCTGTTTGCCAGTTCTTGTCCACATACCATCACTTCTCACAATACATCTAATACCATCCAGTTTAGGCTGTGAGTAAATGGGATAGCTAATTTTATCCTTACGATCATCCCACTTGTTTGCAAGCATTGGTTTAAATATTACGGACTTATCAATATCCTTAATGTTTACAAAGTATCCTCTCTCAGTACGCTTTCTCCACTCAGCAAGTGCCTCCTTCTCAGCTTGTCCAGCTGCAGTAGTTCCATTCTTTTTTCCAACGTTTTTACCATCACAACAGGTCCACTCAGTAGTTGTTTTCAGACCATCTGTATAACCTGATACTGTGCGATAACAATGGCCATTAACCTCAATAGTCCATTCATTTACTTTGCCATTAACGGCACGCTTATATAGCGTTCGATAACTATAACTTTTCATATTATTGCGTTTTTTCATTTTTTTTGTACCCCAAGAGAGACTCGAACTCTCACGCTGTACAGCTCCGGCTTCTAAGACCGGTGTGTCTACCAATTCCACCATCGGGGCAAAGTGCCTGTCTTTCCAGGCTGTATAACAAGGATATTCTTTGCGCATTAAGGACTCTCTTGTGCTTCCTTTGTAGTCAGGACAGGACTTGAACCTGTAAAACCTGTGTAAAGTTGGTGTAGGTTATTTATCCATTAGGTAAGGTAATATGTCCACTAACCAACATTGACAATCCCTCTCTTCTAACTTCTGCGTCTACCAATTCCGCCACCTGACTATAAGAGTGCAGTGAGCCTGCAGTGCTCCGCGGTTACTGCACGTATAGTCCGCTTTGTAGTCAGGACAGGATTCGAACCTGCATCATTGTCAATACCTCTTTTCAAAGTTTTATTGAGTCGACCGCTTCACCATTCAGCCACCTGACTATGTTCCCCACCTTGAGATTACTGGTGAGTAGATATATCGGTTTTCTTTCTTTCAATAAACCTGCGGGTCTTACCCTCTTAAAATTAGTCAAACTACTTGGAGCCTCTGTTACCTAGCTTTATTCCAAAGAAACTGGCGTTTAAGGATGTCCAGTTCAATACCCTATTCATTGTTTAAGTCTTGAATTAAAGACTCTGAGTATCTCTTACTCATAGTAGCCAGGGTGGGAATCGAACCCACGTTCCAAACAGGGATTAAGCCTAGGGTTACATCACGTATAGTCTTTCGACATCCCCTATATTATGCGACGGCTTAGTGTTTACCATTTCACCACCTGACTATTTTTCTTTGTAGTATTTTTCTAATAGTATCTTCGATGCAATTGCTATTATGCAAGGAATAACATAAAGAAAGACCATACCAATTATTGTTTCCATATTTATCGTTTAATAGTTTTTAACAAAAGTTTGTGCAATCGTCAATTGTAATTTTTTAATGCTATCTACTTTATTTGGATTCGTTGTTTGTGTCTCCATATGAAATGCATCTTTAGGAATGTAACTAATACCTGTGGTATAAGTACACACCGTATAAGTTGAACCATCAAAGCTAGTAGTTTGACTAAGTTGATTACAAGATATCAACCCCAATGATATTGCTATAATTATAATTATTTTTTTCATATTCAATGTACTCACAACTATTAATAATTTTTACTGTGTGTGGTGCGGCGCGATCTTTCCCGCACCTATTCACACTAATGCTTTTCTAATAATTTAAGGATTTGTTGCACATCCTCAGCTACTTTGAATCCACCATTGTTGTGTGTTATAACACCTACTACGGTGTGTGCTTCGCACGTAACACGGCCATGGGATACTTCAATATCTTTTTGATAAAAGTGACCAATATGCTCAATATTGATATAGACTGGTTTTCCAGTAATTGCACTTGTTAATTTTATTAGTTTCATAATTATTTTTTTAATATCCTATAAATCCGATTTCTAATGATGCACAGTATCCCATTTGCACTAAGTCGGGGTATTCCGAATTAAGCCAAAAGTTTTGTACTCTATCCAATTCCTCACATGAATCATTGTATATGTCATCTAATGTATAACCAACACCATATCCGTATCCACAAATTGCTTTTGCAATATCCCGCAGTGATTCTTCATCATCAGCTTTGTAGGCGTTAGTAAGTGCATTAAATATGTTCTCTTTTGCTATTAGTGCAACTTTATCATTGTGGTCATACATCTGTTGTGACCATGGTTTAGTAATCTCAATTCCATATTGGAATATTGGTTCTTTTTGCTTTTTCATATTTGTTGTTTAATTATGGTATATAAATTACGTCCTTTTTTCCGATTTACCAACTTTTTTAAGTTAGTATATACTACTGTAAGTCAGTTACTTATGTAGTGTGTTG
>SXGQ01027490.1_pt1 | contig 48930 bp, 40 predicted proteins | sample 3178371 | NCBI WGS metagenome assembly SXGQ01 (sample SAMN11356859, study PRJNA531348) | freshwater metagenome | isolation source: freshwater sample F1-20 | place: China: Fuxian Lake, Yuxi | collected 2017-12-25 | reverse complement strand
TTCCCGGCTGCAACAGCCGTGTCGACGATATCTTTGGTCGCTTTAGATTTGTGACCGTGCCCGTCGGCGAACGCTGTCGGGGCTGAGATCAGCGAAGCCGCCGCGAGTGCGAAAACCGCAACGAGGGAGCGCGATGAGCGACTCCCAGAGAAATGAAACTGAAACATTGAGGATCCTCCACGAACGTTTGATGTCCTACCGACACGAAATGGTGCCGCGACAAGCCTTGGACCCTTGGCACGTGTGATAAGTTCCGGAATTTCTAGTTCCTCAAAAATTGACCCCGGCCGCACCGTCGATCGCAATTCCTGCACCGGAGACGAACTTGGCCGCGTCGGTCGCGAGGAATAACGCGACGGCAGCGACATCTTCCGGATCGCCGATTCGGCCCAACGGTGCTTTGGTTTCCCAGTAATTTCGGAAGTGGGGATCGTCGAAGAACGGTCGCGACATACCTGTCCAGATCGAGCCTGGCTGGAGGGCATTGACGCGGATTCCGTATTTCCCAAGATCAACTGCCATGCCACGTGAGAGGCCGAGTACGGCGTGCTTGGAGGTCGCGTAGGCAGAGAGCTGCGGCCCACCGGTGGAGGACATGATCGAGGCAAGGTTGATCACACTGCCGCCTCCCCGCGCCCGCAGATGCGGTACAGCGGCCCGTGTCAGACGAAATACCGACCGTACGTTGACATTCATGATTCGATCAAACTCGCCGTCTGTGGTCTCCTCGAACTGCTTGCCGAGTGCGATTCCCGCATTATTTACTAGGATATCGAGCCCACCGAATTCGTCGATCGCTAGATCGACGATGCGTTGCGGCGCGTCATCGGCCGTGATGTCCACCTCGATCGCGCGAACCCGCGGATTGTGCGGGAACCGGTCGCTCAGCCCGTGTTCGGCGAGGTCGCTGACGGCCACGCGAGCTCCCTCCCGCAGGTAGAGCGTCGCGATCGCCTCGCCGATGCCGCTGGCTGCGCCAGTAACGATTGCGATCTTGCCTTGCAAGCTGTTGCCTTCGCTGTGCATCAAAGTGCTCCTCAAATTCGCGTTACGAGCACCTCGCCCGGCTCGCTGGGTCTATCGACACAACCATCGTTTGGTCCGCAAGATCGGGTACTGTATGTCAAATTTACATCAGCTTTCTGGTGAGGGAGAAAAAAATGCCAAAAGACGTACGAACATTAAGCTCCCGCGTGGTGCAGGTCAGCGAAAACGCGATACTTCTCGTCATCGGGCTGGCGACGCTGTTTGCAGCCGGTGTGGAAGTGAAGCGACTCTTTGACACCGGGACGGTGAACTTGAGTGATTTGTTTCTACTGTTTATCTATGCCGAAGTACTCGGCATGGTCGGTGCCTTTTACAAAAGTCACCGAATTCCAGTCACGCTGCCGATCATCATCGCGATGACGGCGCTCTGTCGCATGATTATCCTGCAGAGCAAGGATATCGATCCTGTCAATATTATGTATGAAGCCGGCGGCATTCTGATCCTGTCGGCAGCTGCCTTGTTGATGAGCTACAAAGACAAGATGAGTCTCGAAAAAGTCAAATTACGCCAAGATCAGGAGGAGTGACTTCGGCGGATTTGATCAACAGATCATTCACGAAAATCATCGAGTTCGATTTGGTGTCGATGGATTTTGTCGTAAAACGTTTTGCGGGGGATTTTCAGAATTTCGAGTGCCTGTTTGACACTGCCGCCGTTCGAGCGAAGGGCATCGCGAATCAAACTGGCTTCGAATCGATCGACCAAGTTGGGTAGGGGATCGTTCGTTCGCTCGGCATGTTCGCCGCCGAGGCGATCAACGCCTAGCACCACTCGGTCTGCGTAGTGGCTCAACTCGCGAATGTTTCCTGGCCATGAGTGCTCCATCAACATGGCTCTGACGCTTTTGGTCAGATTCGGCGGGTCTCTTTTGAGGCGCTGTGCAGAGCGCGTCAGTAGTTCGATGAACAGCGTGGCGATATCTTCGCGCCGCTCGCGTAGCGGCGGTAGATGTAGCGTGATCGTGTTGAGCCTGAAAAACAAATCGGAACGAAACCGACTCTCTTTGACCATGCGTCCAAGGTCCTGAGTGGCTGCCGATATGACTCGACAGGAAATATCACGACTAGCGGTCGCGCCGACTGCGGTGACTTGTTTTTTCTCGACGGCTCTGAGCAGACGCGCCTGCGCAGCAAGCGGTAGCGTATCGACCCCATCGAGAAACAGCGTGCCCTTGTCTGCGAGCGTAATGCGTCCGGGCTTTTGACGCCGCATCCCTGAAATCGTTTCTTCTACCCCGAACAACTCAACCTCAATGAGTGATTCAGGAAGCGACGCGCAATCGACGATCGCGAGCGGTTTTGCGCTTCGATTTGACAGGGTGTGAAGCGACGTGGCAACCGACTCCTTGCCCGTGCCTGTCTCGCCGAGCAGAAGAACGCTGACATCGGTATTCGCGAGCTCTCGAACGAGCGCTCGCAGTTGCGCGATGCGCTCGCTTTCACCGCGCAACGGTAACGGAGTTCCGTCGTCCCGACTACCAGCGCGAATTTTCCGGTTGTCGAGTACAAGACGCCGATGCTCAATCGCGTTTCTGACGCTCGTGAGGAGTCTTGGTGGGGAAAACGGTTTCGAGATGAAATCGTAAGCTCCCTCTCGCATTAGATCGACCGCTTCTTGGAGTTCGCCGTGTCCGGTGATCAGAATGACGGGCAACTCGGGGTCACTCTGCATCAACCGGCGAAATAGTTGTCGCCCGTCCGCACCTGGTAGACGAATGTCGGTTACCACGATTGCGTCCGTCTCGGAGCTTAACTTCACTGTACAGCTCTCAACGGATTCATGAGCTGAAACGACAAAGCCCTCCAGTTCCAAAGATTGACTGATGGCGTCTCGAAGGGAGGGGTCGTCCTCGAAAAGAAAAACCGCTCCTGATGGTTTCTGTTTGCTCATGTCTCGAAAGCCGGAATCGTAAGAACAAAGGTCGTAACGGCAGCTTCCGGATCAAATTCGAGTGAGCCGCCGAGATCGGATGCGATGTCGCGACTAATCACCAGGCCGAGTCCCAAGCCCATGGGCTTTGATGACGAGAAAGGTAAGAACAGTTCAGAGCGTCGCTCCGGTGGTACTCCAGGTCCGTTGTCGGACACGCGAATCCACACATAGCCGTCTGTCGTACCAGTTTCCAGCGTAATGATGGGGTCTTGACTATCGATGAGCGCATCCATCGCGTTCTGGATGAGATTGACGAGGATCTGCTCAAGCCGTGTCCGGTTGGCTAAGGCGATCTGCGGCTCGGGAAAAGTCGTACGTTGGAGCCGGATACGTCGAAGCTTCAGCGATTGTTCGAGTAGCAACTGAGATCCGTCGATGGCATCGCGAATGGGTAATCGCTCTCGGGTTGTCGGCGATCGCCGCGAGAACTCGCGCAACTCATCGGTGATCAGACCAATACGGTCGGTCAGCGAGACGATCATTTCCAGTACGCGCATTGCGGAATTCGTATCGCCACGCTCGAACAGCTTTTTTGCGTTATCGGTATAGGTGCGAATCGCCGCGGTCGGTTGATTTATTTCGTGCGCAACACCGGCAGAAATCTGCCCAAGAATAGCGAGTCGATTGGCTTGAGTGAGGTTTTCTCGAAGTTTTTGCACGGTTGCTTCCGAGCGTGATCGTTCGTCAATTTCGCGTAGCAGTCGTTGATTGGAATTTTCGAGTTCGGTCGTTCGCTGGACAACCAGACGTTCCAGCTCTGCTCGCTGTCTTGCACGCCGGCGTCGTGATCCCACAATGAGATAAATCATCATGAGGCTGACTAGTCCGAGCAACACGCCGATCGACGCCCCGAGCAAACTCGATGCAAGCACGGGTATGCTGATGTCGCGACGGACAACCAGGATCCAATCCTGGTAGAGCGCTGGGAGTGAACTCGATATCCATCCGTCGCGGATTTCAGACGAAGGCGTGTAGGTCGAAAATCGTTTACTCGGAACAGAGGTCAGTAAAACCGTGTTTTCTTTGTTGGTGATCAGTGTTTCTTCCTGCTCTCGGCGCCAGTTCCGCTCAAGATCCGCAAATTCGACTTTGGCGACAACGACACCGGTCGCATCGCGAAGACGATGTGCCAGATAGAGGCCGGGGACACCGCTGACGGTACCCTGAGCAAACAACGTTCCGACGCCGGAGCCCATCGCATCGCGGAAGTACGAGCGAAACGAGTAGTCTTGACCGATGAAGGTCGTCGGTAGCCGATGGTTGCTGGCGACAACGGTAGTGCCATCTGCATTCACGAGATACAACGTCGCGGCGCCATCGGCACGGGCCAGTTGCTCGAAGTCGTCATTCAGGACTCGAACCACCGCCGCGCGCGAGTTCGCGGACGTGCGTGGGTCGACCGCGACCGCCAACTGTGGATTCCCTGCTAGCGTCGTCGGCAGAAGACGATGCCGTTCGATCTCGCTACGCAGCAATTCTCGGCGTAGGACGGCGTCTACGCGCAGCTGTTGAGTTTGCTGCCGTAATTCGTACCTTGCGCCCAGGAGGTGCCCGACCCAGCCAGCAACCGCCGCGACCAGAATGGCGGTGATCGTCCACAGGAGAGATGGCGGTGGTCTGAACTGGGGCATCCGGTGGAAGAATAGGCGGTTTGGCGAGAATCTGCACAAGTACCACATCAAATGAGCGGAAAACCGCACATTGAGAGGAGTAAAAACTCATTTAATCATAGAGTTAGTGCGATGCGGGATTGGCTGGTGGTCGAGATCGGTACGGTATTTAATCAGCCTGTAATGAGTGCGAGTTCGCAATTTGTCTCCATCCCACGTCTGCCATGGTGGCGGTCGTTGTATGCACAAGTGTTGGCGGCCATTTTGATCGGCGCTGCACTTGGGCACTTCGTACCGGATCTCGCCGTCCAGCTGAAGCCCCTCGGCGATATGTTCATCAAGCTCGTCAAGATGGTGATTGGCCCGGTGATTTTTCTGACGGTTGCAGGTGGCATCGCTGGCATGGGCTCCCTCGGGCGTCTCGGTAGCACGACCGGCAAGGCGCTGATCTATTTCATCACCGTGTCGACGTTCGCGCTCGTCATCGGACTTGTCGTTGCCAACGTGGTGCGGCCCGGCGTCGGCATGAACGTGGATCCCGCCAGTCTCGATCCGGCGGCCGTCGGTACCTTTGTCGGTAAAGCCGAGGAGCAGACCGTCGTTGGATTTTTGCTCTCGATCATCCCCGATACGTTTGCGGGCGCGCTCACCAGCGGTCAAATTTTGCCCGTGTTGTTCATCGCAATCATTTTTGGAGTGAGTGTTGCGTCGTTGGGTGAAGCGCGTAATCGGATCAGCGCTGCGCTCCATGATCTCAGTGAGGTGTTTTTCAGGATGGTGTCGATCTTGATGAAATTTGCACCGATCGGAGCGTTCGGTGCGTTTGCGTTCACGATCGGGAAATACGGTATCGACAGCGTCGCCAACCTGGCTGTACTGATTGCGACTTTCTATCTCACCTCGGCACTGTTCATCGCCGGTGTCCTCGGCGTCATCGCGTACGCGAGTGGATTCTCGCTCTGGAACTTGCTCCGCTACCTACGAGAGGAAATCTGGCTCGTGATTGGCACAAGCTCGTCGGAGGCCGCCCTGCCGTCTCTGATGCGCAAGCTCGAAAACGCCGGATGTGCAAAGTCCGTCGTCGGTTTGGTTGTGCCCACCGGGTATTCCTTCAATCTAGATGGCACGAATATCTACATGACGCTGGCGGCGTTATTCATCGCGCAGGCCACGGGAATCGACCTTTCGATCCAACAGCAGGTGCTGCTGTTGCTGGTTGCCATCGTCAGTTCAAAGGGTGCAGCAGGGGTGACCGGTGCCGGGTTTATCACGTTAGCGGCAACACTGGCGGTCGTACCCAGCGTTCCGGTTGCTGGTATGGCGCTCATCCTCGGAATCGATCGATTCATGTCTGAGTGTCGTGCGGTAACCAACTTCATCGGTAACGCTGTCGCCACGATCGTCATTGCTCGCTGGGAGCGTGCTTTGGATCGCGAGAGATTGTCGTCGGTATTGAATTCATAGGATTGTCAAAAATTTTTCCTGAGGAGTTGTCATGATCAAACGTGATTGGATCGACGTCATTTGTCTTGATCGACGATTTTTCGCCACATGCATGGCCTCGATCGTCACGATCAGCGGATCGGCTGCGCTCGCGCAGCAGTCGGCAGGCCCTGGTCAAGAGACCGTCGATGATTTGCAGGAAGTCGTCGTGGTCGGTTCGCAAATCAAGGGTAAGATCACCGCCGCTGTGCCCGTGGCCCTCATCACCGAGAGTGATCTGGAGGCGATCGGTGCCGTCAGTGGTGACGAGATTTTTAGGAGCATTCCGCAGTTCGCCGATACGAACTTCAATCCGTCGAACAGCGCACAAACCACGAACGCTGCGCGTGGCGATGTCGGCTCCGCCGATCTGCGCACGCTAGGTATTGGCAATACGTTGGTTCTCATTAATGGGCGACGGACCGTCAATCATCCGACGAGTCAGGCGCTGACCAATACCAATTCGGTCCCGGTGCTCACGTACAACACCAACGCGATCCCGGGAGCGGGACTCGGTCGCATCGAAGTTTTGCTTGACGGCGGTGCAGCACTTTACGGCTCGGACGCCGTCGCCGGTGTCGTCAACACCGTCACGAAAAGCAAGCAAGACGGGCTCTCTGTGTCGGTACAGTTCGGTGGCGCCGAGTCGACGCATCTGCGCGAGACTCAAGTGAACCTCTCCGGTGGAAAGAATTTCGCCTGGGGCAACATATCCGGCATTTTCGAGTTCACCGATCGCGAAGCCATGCTCGCAGAGGACTCCCCGCTGACCGCGAGTGGTGATCTACGATCTTTGTTTGCTGATTATCCGGCATTCGCCAACCTGACCGGGGCGGATACACGTAACACGCGCGGTGTCTGGCCCAATCTGTTTGCCAACGGACGAGTGAATGCCGGTTCAACCGCATTGACGAGCTCGGCGGGAGCCTTTCACATTCGCCCGAGCAATCTCGGTACATGCACGCGTGACCTGGGTAACGGTATCTGTCTGGTCAATGCCGCCTTGGCGACGACCGGGGCATTCAGGTCGGTTCGCTACGATACGAGTCGCGGCACATCGGTCATGCCTGATGTACAACGCTCGAATCTTTTCTTGACAGGCGAACGAGCGCTCAGCGACGAACTCACCTTGTTCGGCGAGTTGGGGTACTACGAAGCGAGCACGCTGCGTCTGCAGCCTGCCGTGATCAACTTGTTCCAAGTTTGGGTGCCGGCAAGCAACTATTGGAATCCGTTTGGCGCTACGACCTTACCCAACGGACAACCGAACCCGAATCGCCTTGCGGGTCTGACCAATGTGCCTGCGGCCGGCATTCCGGTGCGTCTGGATAACTACCGTTTTGCTGACGCAGGACCTCAGTACGTCAACGTCGAAAATTATCAGGCACGTTTCCTTGTTGGAATCAAAGGTGAGAAGTTCGACTTCGACTGGAACACCGCCATCGTTTATGCCGAGGCCGAGGCGAGTGACGTCTCGAATAACGTCAACACCACAGCGTGGCAAAAGCAACTCGCACTCGCTACGCCCGATGCATACAACGTTTTCAATGGCGGCTGTGTGAATGACCCATCGTTCGGTGATTGCACACCGAGCTCGCGGGCATCCATTGATGCGATCCTGATGGATCTGCGCCGAGATACGCGAACGACCTTGGCAATGATCGACCTCAAGGCTTCCAAAGCGGATCTGGCGCGCTGGGCTGCCGGTGATATCGGGATCGCTTTCGGTGCGGAGCTGCGCCGAGAAACTCAGAAAGACGATCGTGATGCGAACGTCGATGGAACCATTCCATTCGTCGACATCGTCTCAGGTGCGGTTAATTTGAGTAACGTCGCCGCGGTAAGTCCGAATCCCGACTCGGGCGGTTCGCGTACGGTGGGTGCTGCCTATCTCGAGTTCGCTCTGCCGTTGATCGCACCGGAAATGTCGGTGCCGCTCGTGAAGCAGCTGGAGATGCAGATTGCTGGTCGGTACGAGAATTACAGTGATTTTGGCGATGTGGCGAAGCCGAAAGTGGCGCTTGCGTGGGACGTGGCCGAGGGGTTGCGGGTGCGCGCATCGTTTTCTCAGGGGTTCCGCGCGCCGAACCTCGAAACCACCACCGTGCCGCTGGTCTCGCGTAACACCACGAATCAAGACTATGTGCGGTGCGAAGCTGATCTGCGCGCGAAGCGAATCGCGTCTTTCGCCAACTGCGGGCAGTCGCTGAGCTTTCAGCGACGCATCGCGGGTAATCCGGATCTCGAGCCGGAAGAGAGCGAGAGTAAGTCGGTGGGTCTTGTTTTCGAGCCGAAGTTTCTGCCGCCCTCGCTCGGTGACTGGACGCTCACAGCCGATTACTGGGATATCCAGCAAGAGGGGATCGTGGGTATTCTCGGTCCCGAAGGCACTATCGCACTGGATTACCTGGCGCGCCTGAACGGCTCGAGCAATCCGAATGTGGTTCGTGCTCCAGTGAACGCGGATGACGTCGCGTTTTTTGCTCCGTCGGGTATCGCGGCAGCCGGACGGATTCTGGCCATCGACGACGTCTACGTGAATCTGCAGCCCCAAAAGGTACGCGGCGTCGATCTTGCGTTGGTGTGGAGCTTGGACGATACGCGCCTGGGCGATTTCGGCGCGAAGTTCAATGTATCTCGGATGTTGGAATTCCAACGAGATCCCGGTCCGGTTATCGAAGAATTGCTGGACGCCCGTGCCAAAGGTCAAATCAATGCGGCGACGGCTCTGCCCGAGGGTAGAGACCTCATTCGCCAGGGCGGACGTCCGGAGTGGCGCGGATCGGCCTCCCTAACCTGGACGAAGGGGCCGGTGCAGGTTGGAACCTTCCATCAGTACATTGGTGATTACGATGAGATTGGGTTTCTCGATGCCGCCGGTAATCCCTGGCTGGTGGAGTCGTTGTTCACGCACAACGTGTATGTGCAGTACAAAATGAGCAAGTCGGCCGGGCTCTGGTCGGATACACGGATCCGTCTCGGTGCCCGAGATCTCACCAATGAGGGTCCGCCGTTGACCTCTTCGGGATACGACGGATTTCTGCATCGTCCGTATGGGCGTTACTATTACGCGAGCGTCAGCAAGACGTTCGACTGAGTGCGTCGCCGTATGCAAGCGAAAACGAGTGTGAGTTGCCGAAAGTCTCCGCTACTGTTGGCGCTAGCCATCGCGAGTGTGACATGGCCATCGTTTACGGCCGCTTCGTCGGTGGAGCGGCCGTCTCGCTTGCTGTACGTCGGGAACAGTTTTTACTACTACAACAATTCTCTTCACGGTCACGTCAATCGGCTCTTGGCCGATGCGCTGCCCAAGGGCGAACGCGAGGCACTGCAAAGTTACTCGGTCACCATCAGCGGCGGACATCTCAAGTGGCATAACATCGGCGCCTATCTGGATGCCGGCATCGGCGACAGTTCTTTCAACGAGAACAACGAGGTTGTTGTAGCGGCGGAATCTAAGCGATTCGATGCCGTGATGATGATGGATTGCAGTCGGTGTCCTTACGATGAGGCAACGCGCACGATATTCCATCGGGAGGTGAAGCGACAGGGCGAAACAATCCGTGAGCGGGGCGTGACGCCGTTGCTGTTCATGACTTGGGCCTACTCCGACAAGCCCGATATGATCGACACCTTGGCGCGAGAGTATGTGCGCGCCGGTAATGACAACAACATGCGAGTTGTCCCGGCGGGGCTTGCGTTCGATCGTGCGTTGCGTGAGCGAGCGGATTTGCGACTACACACCGCGGACCGCCGTCACCCGAGCTTGGCAGGAACCTACCTTGCCGCGTGCGCGGTTCTGGCCTCGGTGTACCGTCTTGATCCTCGAGAAAACAGGTACACGGCTGGGTTACCGGCAGCCGATGCCGCGTTTCTTCAGCAAGTAGCGTGGGCGACGGTCAGCGATTTTGAGGCGATACGCGCGAGCGCTCCACAAAAACCCGAGTAGCCAGCGATCTAGTCTGCGCCGTGATGGTTGTGAAACGGGCACTGTGCCTTGCCAGGCGGCAGCTCGGTCAAGTTGTAACCCAGCTTGCGCGCACCGATCAGGTCGCTGATGGTCGCTCGGCGTGAGGTGTAGAGCCCATTGTTTTCAATGTCGTCAAATTCGACATCTGCCAGATTGATCAGCGGCTTCGTTTTTTGCATGGTTGGTCAGATCGGTTTCGGAACCCGCGGATCCATGACGCGAAACCACAGCGGTGGTATCAACGCGACCAGAACCATGGTGGCATAGCCTGCCGGCAACTGCGGACTATCGGGGTGGTGTTGTAGTGCCTGATATCGCCTGAAGCCGTGAGCGTGATGATCGCTGTGTCGTTGCAGCTGGAAAAGTAGCGCGTTGGTCAAGACGAAGTCGGCGTTCCAGGAGTGTCGATGATTGACACGCTCGAATTGAATAGAGCCGTCGTCCGCGCCATCTATACGCCGAGTCAAACCGTAGTGCTCGATGTAATTGACGATCTCCAGCAATGCGATGGCGATGAGCGATTGCGCCACGAAGTAGACGCCGCCGAGCCAAGATGCGTGTAAAGCGGATCGGCTGACGATCCAGGCGCAAAGGAAACCGAATCCAACAGACATGGCTGCCCAACCGAGGCTTTCGCTGGTGTACCAGCGCCAAGACTTGCCGCGTTGCGTACAAGCTGCTTGCTCGAGCGCGATAGCGCGAATGGGATTATGCGTAATGGACCTCGCAATGAAACCGAACACGGTTTGGCCCATACGGGCAGTCGTGAGATCTTTTGGTGTTGCGACGTCGACGTGGTGACCGGCGATATGCTCGACCTTGAAAGTGCCATACGAGACCATGGCGAGCAGAGTGCCGCCGATCCATCGTTCGACGCCAGAGGGCTTGTGGATCAGCTCATGTGCCGGATTGATGGCGACGATGCCGCCGACCAGTCCGACCGAGATGCTCCATCCGAGCATCATGGGCGGCGACATCGTTTCGTTGGCAATCACCCATGCGCCGAACGATAACGTAAAAACATATGCCGGCAGACACAGCATGGGCAGAAGCCGGTAATAACGTTGCGCCGTCAGCGAAGCAGAGTCGGACGCCGATGGATTGGACGAATCACGTCCGATGATCCAGTCGAGAATCGGGACGACGACAAACAGCACGAACGGCGTGAGGCCGATCATGATCAAAGAATTATGGGTCCACTCGGCGGCGGCGAAACTGAGCGCGGGTAACAGGGCAACCAGCAGGGGTGCAAGATAGACAAGTTTTTTGATCAGCCGAGGATGGTCAGTGACCTTGTCCGGGGAGACGCGCATCCTGGACGATCTCAGTCACCGAGGAGGGCGATGATCTTGTAACCAGAGAACAGCAGTACGGCGGTGATACCCGTCAGGACGAAAATGACGATCTCTCGTGTGGATTCCTTCACGGGTGAACTTCAGCGCAGACCGTGCAGTGCGGTCCGACAAATATCGAGATGTGCGTCGTTGATATGCCCTTCGCTAGCCACGTCGATCATGGTTTCGAGCACCAGCGCGGCCATCGCTTTATCGTTACGCATTTGCAGGAGTTCTCGACGCAACTCGCCAATCAGTTTGTCACGAGCATCGAGCTCCCGAATCAAAGGATCCCAATGCGGCGCGCGATGCCGCTCGAGCAAGGTTTCGACGACATCGTCATGACCGCTGAGGTATTCGGGAGTGAAGTTTCGTAGCCCGAAATTGTGAAGTCCCGGAACCGATTTCAAGCTCTCATCGGTAACGCGTTCGAACCCCATGCTCCAGCCGTCGAACTGGCGTCCCGTGACTGTCTCGCGCCTGACGATGGTCATACCGGTGTGACGGGGGTCTTGGGCGATGGCGGACATGAGCGCGTCCACCACGGACTCTTCGCCCTCGAGGACTTGCAGAAACGTGCCGTTCCCATGCAACAACATGCCAGTCAGGCCTTTGCTCGGATTGTTCCGATGGCACTGGGAAATCAGCGCCAGTAGTCGATCGGAGGTCAGACCGGCGACTTCTCGCGAGACATAGGTAACACGGATCATTGGGCGTTTACTCCAACTGGGCGCATCTCATTTTTGATGAGATTGCGCGCAAGGAGCCGCCGTGTCCAGTACCGGTTACCGCGTCACCGCCGTTCGAAGATCAAACGCTCCCGCGCGGCGACCTGCCCCTCGTTCCCGAAATATCGAGCCGTGACGACCATGGTCCGCGCGTCGGCGCTGAAGGACCGATTGAAGCTTGCGACCTTGTTGCCGTTCGACTTGATGGTGGAGCGAACCGATTCGCCATCGGCGACCTCAATGGCAATCGAATCGCCGAGCGAGGACCCGTGGATCGGATAGTCGCGACCGTCGAGTTTCGCGGTGAATTGCAGCTCGGCGTTGTAGGAGAGCTCATCGCCGTGCAGAGCCAGCTGCCCCTCACGGCCCTTCGGAGCCACCCCGGTTGTCACCAGCATGAGCTGCGCTTTTGCCGCCAGAGGTTGATTCGCGGTCTGCTGGACCAAGGCTGATCTCTCGAGGTTCAACACCCAACCGGAGCCCTCGGCTTTGGCGGTGACCGCCATTCCGAGCGCTGCTAATAAGCACAAAAATACGATTTGCCCTTTCATTTTCGTCACCCTCACTCGTTAGATATGGTGGGAGGAATGACTCGAATGTACGCTGCGCTGGACCGGTGTCAACAAATTGTAACAATTATGTGCTATGCGATCCGGGCTCGAGACGTCTCGGGCAGAAAGAGACATCCGATCACGAGCGTGATCAAAGCAACGGCGACCGGGTACCACAGCCCTGCGTAGATATCGCCGGTTGCGGCGACGATGGCGAACGAGGTCACCGGGAGAAATCCGCCGAACCAACCGTTACCGAGGTGATAGGGCAGTGATATCGACGTGTATCGAACGCGGGCCGGAAACAACTCCACCAGCCACGCGGCGATCGGTCCATAGACCATTGTGACGAGGACGATCAACCACACGCAAAGGCCGATTACGCGTGGATAATCGACCGCGCTCATATCGGCTTTTGATGGGTATCCCGCCGTCTCGAGGGCTGCACGCAATCGGGTGCTGAACGCCTCACTCGAACGACGGAAGTCGGTCGTCGTCAACGCTGCGCCGTCGAAAGCCGTCAGCACGAACGCATCGACACCAGTGCCGATACGGACTTCGGCGATAGCGCCCTTGGGCGCGTCGACATTCGAGTACGGGACGCCCGCTTTAGCGAGTGCGGCCTTGACGATGTCGCACGAGCGCCGAAAGGTCTGTTTGCCGATCGGATCGAACTGCAAACTGCAGGCCGCGGGGTCCGCCACGACTGAAACGGGCGCTACGCTGACCGCCCGTTCGAGGGCGGGATTCGCCGCATGGGTGATCGCTTTGAAGGTCGGAAAATAGGTGACGACGGCGAGCGCGCAGCCGGCCATGATGATCGTTTTGCGTCCGATACGATCGGAGAGCGCACCAAAGATCACGAAGAACGGCGTCCCGATGAGCAAGGCCGCCGCGATGATCAAATTGGCACTGGCCGCCTCGAGCTGCAAGGTTTTCTCGAGGAAGAACAGCGCATAGAACTGGCCCCCGTACCAAATCACCGCTTGCCCGGCGGTTGCGCCGACAAGGGCGAGCAACACGAGTCGCCGGTTAGCATGATCACCAAAAGCCTCGCGCAGCGGTCGCTTCGCTAAGCGACCTTCCTCTTTCATTTGCAAGAAGGCCGGCGACTCCTGCAACTGCAAGCGGATATAGACGGAGATACCAAGCAGCACGGTTGATAACAGAAAGGGTATACGCCAAGCCCAGCGATCGAAGGCTTCGCCGAACACCCATCGACACCCGAGGATCACCAGCAGCGACAAGAACAGGCCGAGTGTCGCTGTCGTTTGGATCCAGCTGGTGTAGAGACCGCGTCGGCCATCCGGTGCATGTTCGGCCACATACACGGCGGCACCGCCGTACTCGCCCCCCAGCGCGAGTCCCTGCAAGAGGCGCAACGCTATGAGGATAATCGGTGCGGCAACGCCGATCGACTCGTAGGAAGGCAGCACACCGACCAGAGCTGTTGAGACACCCATCAGTACAATCGTGATCAGAAACGTATGTTTGCGACCCATGAGATCGCCGAGACGACCGAAGACGATCGCACCGAACGGGCGGACAAAAAACCCGGCAGCAAACGCTAACAGTGCGAAAACATAACCCGTCGTTTCGTCGACACCCGAGAAGAACTGACGCGAGATGATCGCCGACAGCGCACCGTAGAGAAAGAAGTCATACCACTCGAATACCGTACCGAGTGACGAGGCGAAAATGACGCGTCGGTGGCTGGGATCCACCCCGGCGGATTGTGTGGCGGGCTGCATTTATCGTGCTCGGGCTCTCGACTATTTTCGTCAGTCTATAGCGCTTCCTTGGCGAGTGTTTCCATATGGGCCACCGTCTTCTCGAAGGTTTCGGCGACACCGACCATCAGCACGGTCACGGGAGAGGCTTTCCATGCGGCGAGACGTTGCCGAATATTATCTATAGAGCCGGTGACTGACAGCGCATCGGCCAATTCATCAGGTACCGCGTCGACAGCTTCTCGTTGCCGACCCGAGAGCCATAGATCTTGGATACGCTGCGCAACTTCAGCGTAACCCGCGCGCTCCAAGACACGCTTGTGGAAATTATCTTCCTTGGCGCCCATGCCGCCGACATAGAGCGCAAGCATTTTTTTGACCGGCGCGAGCGCCACAACCGGATCGCTCTCGGTGGAGAACGCGACCGATTGCAGAATCTCGAACTTGGCTCTCAAAGATTGCAAGGCTGGATCGTAAATATCGAAGCGATCGGGAGGCAGCAAGAGAGGGAACCAACCATCGAACTCGTCAATAGCGAGGGCGACGTTTTTCGGCCCTTCTGCACCGAGGAACACCGGGATATCGCGACGGAGCGGGTGGGTGATACTCATCAGACTCTTACCCAAGCCAGTTGAGTCTTCGCCTCGATACGGAAGTTGGTATTGTGCGCCGTCAAAGATAACCGGCGCCTCTCGCGCTAAAATCTTCCTGAATATCGTCAGCCATTCGCGGGTGCGTTCGAGTGGACGTTTAAACGGTAGCCCGTACCAACCCTCGACGACTTGGGGCCCGGATACACCGACGCCCAAGCAGAGTCGGCCACCGCTGATATGGTCTAGCGTTATCGCGGTCATAGCCGCGGCCGTGGGGGTACGCGCCGATATCTGCATGATCGCTGTGCCGAGTCGAATGCGCGTCGTATGCGTGGCGATTGCAGCGAGTGGCGTGAAAACATCCGAACCGTAGGCCTCAGCAGTGCAGACAATATCGAAGCCGAGGTCCTCGGCTCGCTGCGCCAGTTGAATGAAGCGGTCGATGGGCTTGGCACCCCAATAGCCCAAGTGCAGTCCGAGTTTCATGTTGCGTCCGAGGCGATGCAGGCGAGATGATGTTCCGACAATATCGCAGAGCGGGACCGATGGCTTGGGGTCATCACGAGGGTGGGTATGGAAGCATTCGAGGCAATGGCGCCGTGGGTGGGTTTGCTTGGACTGATTGGCTTGTCGGGTCTATTGGGAATTCGGCACCCCATCGGCGCAGACCGATCCGGCCGGTTCATCAGGCTAGTCGGGTTAGGGGGCTTGCTCGGACTATCCGGCTTTTGGATCCCGGGTGCTGGCGCGATGGGTGCGTTCGGATCACTCGGGCTCTGGAACCACCAGCGCCCGACTTATCACCGCTATGCTTGCCTTGGTTGGCTCGGCGTTGCCGGCCTACCTTATTTGGTTGGCGCTATCTCGGATTTGATGGGGCGATAGTCGAGTAAACTCACCGTCCGCAACGAGGATTCACCGGTTAATCTTGATCTCGGCGACCATATCGACCGAGATGTTTTGGGCGAAACTCCGACGCATCGTCAGATCAGGCGCTGTAGCCTCCGTCGATTCCGATGATCTGACCGTTGATGTATCCGGCAAACTCTGAGCACAAGAATTCGACAAGAGCAGCGACTTCCTGTGGTCGTCCCAGCCGTGGAAGAGGCGTTTTTTTGAGGCACTCAGCTATGACGCCCTGAGCAACCTCACTAACGACGAAGGAGCTATGCACGATTCCGGCGTCAATCACGCCCGGTGCAATTGCATTGCAGCGGACATTCCATGGGCCCGCTTCACGCGCCGCGAGGCGAATGAGACCGGCGACTGCCGTTTTCGGTACCGAGGACATGCCATCGTTTTCGAGAGTCCTCAACACCGCTGTCGTGACGAACGATGTCATCGTCCCACCGCCGTTCGCCTTGAGCAATGGTACGGCATGCTGAAGCACATTGAATGTGCCGATAACATCCGTCTCGAGAATACGACGAAAGTCTTTTGACTGCACTTCGAGTAGCGGACACAGCGGAATCGCTGGGCCGGTAACCGACACGACATGACCTATCTTTGGTACAAGATGCCGTCCTTGCGCGAAAAAGTCTTCGACAGATTTTGGCTCGGTTATGTCGATGTGCAGCGCCCAAGCGGATTGTCCTGACGCACAAATCTTCGCGACGAGTTCGTCGGCTTTATTCTTGTTCCGGTTGTAGCCCAGCAAAATTGGGCGGTTTCTGCCGAGTTGCATCGTCACCGCTTCGCCCAAGCCGCCAGTCGCACCAATGATGGCAACTGCGTCGTTCATACGTCGAATCCTACGGGTAGTTTTACTCGGTTACGCACGACGCTTGAATTCGACCTCTGGAAATCCTGCACGCGCAGACTCGCGCATCTTGTCGTAGTAGTTATTGGCACCACCGAAATAAATGAGCACACGCGGTTTCTTGTCTTTCAAATTCGCGCCCATCATCCAAGAGTTCACCTTGTCGCCTTGAGCCATCAGAGTCATCTGATGAATCTCGGCAGTGTGCGCAGTCCATGCAGCCTCGGCGTCTGGTTTCGGATCGCAGACATCGAGACTTTCGTGCTCCATTTTTTTAATACAGTCGACAATATAGTGAATATTTTGCTCGATCGACGTAGGTAGATTTGCGAACGGTGCTTGCGGACCGGTGATCATAAACAGGTTTGGGAAGCCAGATACGAACACGCCCATAATTGAGCTGGACTCATCCTTCCATTTGTCTTTGAGAAGCAAGCCATTTCGCCCGCGAATCGGCAGCGCCTCTTGGGCGCCTGTGTAGGCCTGAAAACCGGTCGCGAGAACGATAATGTCGAATTCGTAAGACTGCTTTGTCGTGCGGATTCCCGTCTCTGTGAACTCGACGATCGGTTCTCGTTCGTTGATGTCCACTAGCTTGACGTTATCTCGATTAAACGTTTCGAAATAACCATGGTCGAGAGGCGGACGCTTGGCGAAGAACGGGTAACCCTTCGGAGTCAGCAGGTCTGCAACTTCAGCATCTTTGACCTTCTCTTTCATCTTACGAATGATGAAATCGCCCACGACTCGGTTCGATTCCGCGTTCACGACGAGATCATCGAAGGTTTCGAAGACGAATCGAAAACTTCCGCGAGGCCAGTGTTCCTCAAGAATCTTCTGAACTTCATCGGGTGGTGTGTCTGAGAGATTGCGCCCCACCGGGCTGTCGAAAGCCATGCCGAACGAGTGGTTTCGACACTTCTGGATGATCTGGTCGTAGTTAGCTTTGATTTCCTGATCCCACTCCGTCGTGATCGGTTTCTGGACGGCCGGCATGACGAAGTTGGCTGTACGCTGGAAAACGGTGACTTGCGCTGCGGTCTGCGCAACGACGGGTAGCATCTGCACGGTCGTTGCGCCGCTACCGATGATGCCGATTCGCTTACCGGAATAATCGAGACCCTCGGGCCAACGCGCTGAGTGAAAACACGGGCCCTTGAACGCGGTCATATTCTTGAATTCGGGAATCACCGGCTCGGAGATCATCCCCATCGCGCTGATGAAGTAGCGGCAAGTGAAGCTCTCGCCGGCCTCGGTGCGAACCAGCCAGAGCCCGCTTTTCTCTTGGTAGTCAGCGCTGACAATCTTGGTGTTCAGCGAGATGTGCGGCCACATGTTGCAGCGATCAGCTACAAAATGCATGTACCGGAGGTTTTCCTCCCAGCCCGGATAGCGAACCGACCACTTCCACTCTTGTAAAAGCTCTTTAGAGAAGGTCAGGCAATAGTAGTAACACTCGCTATCGCTGGCCGCCCCGGGATACCGGTTCCATGTCCAGGTGCCGCCGATGTCGGATGCTTTGTCGAAGACGCGGATGGAAAGACCCGCTTCGCGCACGTAGTGGATGAGTCCGAGGCCGGCGAAGCCCGCTCCGATCGCGATGACGTCGAAATCAGCTTGGTTCTTTACTTGCTCCGTAGCCACTGTAAAAGCCCTCCAAGAGCGTTCGTGAGATCCTCTGATCGATACTAGTTTTCTTGTTGGTAACTAGCAAGTCCAGGAAAGATTGAGACTTTGCTGCTCCGTTCAACTTGACTTGTTGTCGTCAAACAAGGCAACCTTTTCTCAATTAAAATCAAGTTTTCCCGGGGGGCTCGTCATGTCCATTTCGATCGGACTTGTGGTCCGGTGCCTGACGCTGTTCGGCGTTGCGACGGCGCCTGCTCATCTCTTCGCCGCTGGGTTGTTCTCTGAGACGCAAATGACGCGTGGGAAAGCTGCCTACGAGCGCCATTGCACGGAGTGTCACCATGTCAGCCTGCGTGGTACGGGACATGGTCCTCCACTGGTGGGCGCGAGTTTCTTAAGCAAGTGGAGCGGGCGCCCTGCCAACGAACTACTGCAATACATTCGAAATTCCATGTCCACGACGGTACCAGCGACAACTGGTGAGGGTGTATTTGCGGACATGACTGCTTACGTGTTGCGCGCCAACGGCTTTGCGGCGGGGGATCGCGACATGACCTCGGCCAGCGCTATGCTGATTGCTCAGTCCGATGGCGTGACAGCGACGGCTGTTCCTAAAGGCGCTGGAGCTGGCGTTACCACTGACGCGGCCAGCGGCGGGGCCGAGTCAGGCGCACGCGCTTGGGAAGGCGCGAGTGGCGTCATGGAAGCGGCAGAGCGCGCGGGCCGCTGGATCAACCAGTCCACGCCCCCCTTGAGTATGGTCAGCGATGAACTGCTTCGGAACCCGCCGGACTCAGCCTGGCTGAACTGGCGCCGTACTCAGGACGGGCAGGCTTATTCGCCGTTATCGCAAATCAATACTGACAACGTTCGTAGTTTGAAGCTCGCATGGACTTTGACCATGCGTGAGGGCAGCAATCAGGTCACACCGTTGGTGCATGACGGTGTCATGTTCCTGACGCACCCGGCGAATCTCATTCAAGCAATCGATGCTGCAACAGGCTCACTGATCTGGGAGTATGCGTATCCGCATCCGCCTGAGTCGAAAACACTGGGTGGCCCAACCCGCAACATCGCGATTTATAAAGATCGGCTATTCGTCGCCACATACGATGCCGCTCTGATCGCGTTGGATACGCGTACCGGCAAGTTACTTTGGCGGAAAACCAAAGCAGACTACACCAAGGGATACACGCATACAGCCGGACCGATCATTGCCGATGGCGTCATCGTCAGCGGCATTAATGGTTGTGAGCGCTTTAAGAAAGAGGCGTGTTTCATCACCGGGCACGACCCCGATACGGGTGAGGAACTATGGCGCACCTCAACGATTGCGCTGCCGGGCGATCCAAACGATGCGAGCTGGGGTGGCATGTCGCCCGAGCTACGTGGAGGTGGCGATAACTGGATCGCTGGTTCGTACGACCCGAAGCTTAACTTGGTCTTTCTCGGGACTTCACAGGCGAAGCCTTGGGTGGCAGCGAGTCGCGGTATGAGCGTTCGATCTGATGCGCTTTATACCAACTCGACGCTCGCAATCGAGCCAAAAACCGGAAAATTGCGATGGTTCTTCCAGCATATGCCGGGCGAGACGCTCGATATGGAAACCGGCTTCGAGCGCGTACTGGTGGATCTGGCGGGAAAGCCATACCTCGTGACCGTCGGCAAAGATGGAATTCTTTGGAAACTCGATAGACGCTCGGGCAAGTTCGTCGACTTTGCGGAGTTGCTGCCGCAAAATATTTTTAAAAAGCCGCTCGATAAGACAACCGGTCGTCTCGAGTATCGTGACGATATTGCCAAAGCAAAGATTGGCGATACCGTCAACGCCTGCCCCAGTATCTACGGTGGGCACAACTGGCAGGCGAGTGCTTTCAATCCAAAGCTTTCGACGCTGATCGTTCCATTGCATCAAACTTGTATGGAGTTTACAGGGCGAAAGGTCGAGTTCACCGAGGGCGGCGGTGGTTACGGAGGTGAGTCGACTATTAAGCCGATGCCCGGGGCGAACGGTATGCTCGGGCGTCTCACATCGGTTGACTTGCGAGATTTATCGGTCAAGTGGTCGCATACCCAACGAGCCATGTTCTTGACCGGAGTTTTGAACACGGCAGGTGGCTTGACCTTCGTGGGTGATTTGGACCGCTACTTCAAGGCCTTCGATACCGAAACGGGTGACGTTCGATGGCAAGCCCGTTTGGGCTCGCCTTTGCATGGATATGCCGTGACTTATTCGGTCGCGGGAAAGCAGTATATCGCCGTACCCACCGGTATGGGTGTTTTCAAGCTCATGACCGCACGCGAGGCGCCGGACATTTATCAACCCTCGGGTGGTAACGCCATCTATGTTTTCGAATTACCGGACTAAAGTGATACGAAATAATTATGTCTGATGCATTTATTTTTGATCATATTCGGACGCCTCGCGGACGCGGTAAGTCCGACGGTGCCTTGCATTCCATTACACCGATGAGTTTGATGGCTCAGACGCTCGCGGAACTGCGTAATCGTAATAGCCTCGACACCCGTCTCGTGGATGATGTCGTGCTCGGCTGTGTATCGCCCGTCGGCGAGCAGGGCGCAAATATTGCGCGAGTCGCAACACTGATCGCTGGTTACGATGAGTGCGTAGCCGGACAACAGGTCAACCGGTTTTGCGCTTCTGGCCTCGAAGCAATCAATATCGCAGCCGGACAGGTCATGAGCGGACAATCGATTGCCGCGATCGGCGGCGGCGTTGAATCGATGTCCCGAGTCGCGATGGGTTCTGATGGCGGTGCGTGGTACTCAGATCCCGCTGTCTCCTATCCTGCTTATTACGTGCCGCAAGGGATCGGCGCTGATCTGATCGCGACCATAGATGGCTACGATCGCGCGCGACTAGACAGTTTTGCCGCGGAAAGCCAGCGTCGTGCAACACTTGCATGGAACGAGGGCCGGTTTGCCAAGTCGGTCATGCCTGTTCGAAATCTCGTAGGAGAGATTGTTCTCGCCCGTGATGAGCATATCCGCGCAGATACTACGATCGAATCGCTAGGCCAACTCAAAGCAGCATTTGCAATCCCGGGCGAAAAGCTGGGCTTTGACGTCGTGGCTCAACTGCGTTATCCCCAAGTCGAATCGATCAACCATCTACATACTGCTGGAAATTCGAGTGGCATCGTCGATGGCGCGGCAGCGGTGTTAGTCGGTGGCACGGATTTCGCCGGTGTCTCCGGGTTGCAGCCACGCGCTCGGATTCGAGCCTTCACATCAATCGGTAGTGAGCCTGCCATAATGCTCACAGGCCCCGCGTTGGTCACCGAAAAATTGCTCAAGCGGGCAGGCATGACGATCGGCGACATCGACCTTTTCGAAATCAATGAAGCATTTGCTGCAGTCGCGCTGAGATTCATCACACATTTTGATTTGCCACCTGATCGGGTCAACGTCAATGGCGGCGCTATCGCGATGGGACATCCCCTCGGCGCAACGGGGGCGATGATACTCGGCACTGTGCTGGATGAACTGGAGCGTCAGGATTTGAATACTGCACTCGTTACGCTTTGCGTTGGCGCCGGTATGGGTACGGCAGCCATCATTGAGCGAGTTTGAGAACGTGATTACCAATCACTTTTCGTTGGTTGTCGATCACGATGGAATCGCGTCTTTGCTGCTTGATGTGCCGAATGGATCTTTAAATCCGTTATCCGATGAGTTCGTCACCGAGCTCGACTTAACCGTTGAAGTGTTGGCTGCGCGCTCCGATGTACGCGGTATTCTTGTCAGCTCGGCTAAATCGACGGCATTCGCTGCCGGCTGGAATCTCAAGTCGCTGCTGACTCAACTCGAGTCCTCGGTCGATGTCGCCTCGCTTTACGCGGCGACAGGCGGATTGTCGCGGGCGCTTCGTCGACTCGAAACCTGTGGTAAACCCGTGGCTGCAGCCATCAACGGACTGGCACTAGGTGGTGGGCTCGAATTGGCGCTCGCTTGCCATTATCGTGTTCTGGCCGATCACTCTGCGGCGAAGGTCGGCCTGCCCGAGGTGAAGCTTGGCTTACTGCCCGGTGCTGGTGGCACCCAGCGATTGCCGCGACTCATCGGGGTCGAACCCGCTGCACGATTGATGTTGGACGGTGGTTCTGTTGCGCCGCAAGACGCCCTTCAACTAGGTATCGTTCACGAGTTGGCATCCGCCGAGGCTGTGACTGCTAGGGCGCGCGCGTGGTTACTTTCGGCAGAGCGGGTAGCGCAGCCTTGGGATCTTAAAGACACCAAGTCTGCTGGCGGCGCTGTGTTCCCTTTGCAGAACAATTTGCTCCAACTGTTCATGCTTGCAGTTCCTGAGGTCACGCGTAAGTCGATGCGGAATCATCCTGCGCCGATCGCCATACTGTCGTGCATCTATGAGGGTCTGCAGTTACCGTTTGATCGCGGTCTAGATATCGAGCGGCAGCAATTTGCCTTGCTAGCATCAAAACCCGAAGCGAAGAACCTGATTCGCACGATGTTTATCAACAAAGGCAGAGCCGAGAAGCTCAGTCGGCGTCCCGTCGAGGTCCGAGCAAAGCCTGTCGCGAGGGTGGCAATCCTTGGAGCCGGAATGATGGGGGCGGGACTAAGTCATGTTCTGGCAAGAGCTGGCTGTGTCGTCGGCGTACTTGATCAAAGTCTGGAGTTGGCGCAGCGGGCGTCGATGCATGCAGAAAAGCTTTTGCAAAAAGATCGACAAGCTGGCAGGTTGAGCGAATCGACCGTAAAAGAAGTCCTGTCGCGTATCTGTCCTACCACTCGCTATGAAGATCTTGCGGGTAGCGAATTCGTTATCGAAGCAGTGTTTGAGAGCCGAGCTGTTAAAGCCGAAGCGATTCGACGGGCCGAGGCGGTTATCGATCGCGAAGCGGTTTTCGCCACTAACACCTCGACTCTACCCGTTACCGGTTTGGCGGCAGCTTCATCTAGGCCAAACCGTTTCATTGGAATGCATTTCTTTTCGCCCGTTGAGCGTATGCCGCTGGTAGAGATTATTCGCAGCAAAACGACTGACGATACTACGCTCGCGTGGACGCTCGATTTAGCTCGCCGTCTTGGAAAAACGCCGATCGTCGTCAACGATAGCCGTGGTTTTTTCACGAGCCGCGTCTTTGCTACCTATTGCTACGAAGGTCAGATGTTGCTGCAGGAGGGGGTCAGTCCTGCGTTGATCGAGAACGCCGGACGTTTTGCTGGCATGCCGGTCGGACCGTTAGCGGTCATGGATGAAGTATCCTTGGAGTTGCAATACAACGTCGTTCAGCAGACGCGTGAGGATCTCGGTGCAGACTTTGTCTATCCAGTGAGCTGGAATGTGTTGCGATATTTCGTCGAGGACCTCAAACGTTTTGGACGAAAAGCTGGCGCTGGTTTTTACGAGTATCCCGCTACTGGAAAGAAGTATCTCTGGCCTGGTCTTGCGAAAGAGTATCCCGTCTCAAAAGTCCAGTGTTCCCTTGATGAGGTTAAGCAGCGCTTGCTGGTGATTCAGTCGCTGGAAACGGCACGTTGTCTGCAGGAGGGGGTACTGACGAGTTACTCGGACGGTGATCTTGGCTCCATCCTCGGTTGGGGATACCCTGCGTATACTGGAGGAGCACTGTCTTACATCGATATGCTTGGCGCTAGAAACTTCGTTGAAGTGTGCAAGCGTATGGCGGTGTCTGCTGGTCCGCGGTTCGAGCCTTGCTCCTTGTTGATTGAAATGGCGAAGAAAAATTCCCGCTTCCGAGATATCGCGTGATTCGATCGTGAACGACGATCTATCCGCTAACGAGCCGACCGATGCTGTCGCCGAGGTGCGTACTTCGAGCGGGCCGCTGGCAGGCCTTCGCGTGCTCGAGTTGGCTGGTATTGGTCCGGGGCCTTACGCTGGCATGCTGCTCGGCGATCTCGGAGCCGAAGTCATCCGGATTGAACGACGCGGCGCAGAGTCGGCAGGGAATACCGATCCGACACTGAGAAATCGACGCAACATGACGCTTGATCTCAAGAGCCAGGCAGCAGTAGATGTCGTATTGCGCTTGATTGAGCGCAGCGATGTTCTTCTCGAGGGATTCCGACCTGGTGTGACCGAGCGTCTTGGCCTCGGTCCTGAGATTTGCTGTCAAAGAAACCCGCGTCTAATTTATGCACGAATCACGGGCTGGGGTCAGGATGGACCGCTGTCGCGTACTGCCGGGCATGACATCAATTACATCGCTTTGACTGGTTTGCTGCATCAGATCGGCGACAAACAAGGTCGCCCAGTACCTCCGCTCAATGTCATCGGCGATTATGGTGGCGGCGGTCTGATGGTAGCGTTTGGTATCGTATGTGCGTTGTTCGAGCGCGCACGCAGCGGGAGAGGACAGGTCGTCGATAGCGCGATGATCGACAGCGTGATTTCCTTTACGGCGCCCTTGATGGGATTACGTAATCAGGGTTACTGGATAGATCGTCCAGCGGCTAACTTTCTCTCAGGAGCGGCGCATTATTACGACACCTACGAAACTCGTGACGGAAAATGGTTAGCTGTAGGAGCAATTGAGCCGCAGTTTCATCAACTGTTGCTCGAGAGGCTCGGCCTCGACCCGGCCGAGTTCGCGCTCGGCGTCGGTTTCCAGCAGGGCCTCTACTCGGAATTGGTTGAGGACGTTTGGCCCGCCCTGCGCAGTAAATTGGCCGCTGCCATTCGTCGCTATAGCCGCGCTGAACTGGAAGCCATGTTTGATGGATCAGATGCGTGTGTTTCGCCGATTTTGTCCATGCAGGAAGCGCTCGAGCATCCGCATAACGTAGCGAGAAAAGCGTTCATCGAAGTCGATGGAGTGGCGCAAAACGCACCTGTGCCGCGTTTTAGTCGGTCTCGGCCGAAGCATCCGCAAGCGCCACGGGCTGTCGATGCAAACACTCTCGAAATCCTGAAAGAGCTCGGTTTATCTACGGCTCAGATCGAGCACGTATTGACTGCGCGTTGAGATTCACCTCGCCTTGACGACATCGACTTTCCCGCTAGCAAACAACTGACGCAGCGCGACTTTATCGATCTTGCCAACGCTTGTTTTCGGTATTGCCGTCACAAACGCAAAGTTTTCCGGTAGGGCGAAACGAGCGATGAGCGGGGCGAGATAATCGCGGATCGTTTGAGGGCTCACTACGGGTTGCTGCGTATCGCAAACTAAAAATACCAACGGACGTTCTTCCCATCGCGGATCGGGAATTCCAATCACTCCAACTTCGATAACGCCTGGGCATCCCGCTATTTTGTTTTCAAGGTCGACGGAGGAAACCCATTCTCCACCGGACTTGATCACGTCTTTGGTGCGGTCGGTGATTTGAACGTACCCTTGCGGATCGATAGTGCCGACATCGCCGGTGCGTAACCACCCATCTGCCGAAAAACTATCGGATGCAGGTATATTGTGATAACTCCCGGTCACCCACGGCCCGCGCAGTTGAAGATCGCCGATGGTCTCGCCGTCGTTCGGCAACGGTGCGTTCTCCGCATTCACGATACGTACTTGCATTCCTGGCACGGGACGGCCGCTTTTGGCACGCCAGTCCGCCTCTTCGTCAGCAGCAATCGACCTCGGCGGGATCGACAAGCAGCACATAGGGCTCGTCTCGGTCATACCCCAGCCTTGCAACACAGGGACCCCCCATTGTTCGTGCACTTTTCGGATCAGCACCGGTGAGACGGCTGAGCCACCTGAAACCAGTACACGAAAACTGGTCATGTCGATGGGCTCTTCTCGATCGGTGATCAGCAGATCATTGATCAACGTCGGCACCAGTGCCGTGAAGGTCGGACGTTGCTGCTCAATCGCCGCGCGGATATCGGCTGCTTTGAGATGTGGACCGGGTAATAATAGATCCGCGCCGGACAGCCATGCAGAGAATGGTAGCCCCCAAGCGTTGGCGTGAAACATCGAAGGCAGCAGCAAGATTCGATCCGATTGGCAAATTCCGAAGGTGTCTTTACCGAGTGTTGCGAGCGTGTGTAAAAAAACCGATCGATGGCTGTAGACCACGCCTTTGGGTGCTCCGGTGGTGCCGCTGGTATAGCAGACGACAGCGGCATCCCGCTCAGTGATTTCGGGCCATTCGAAGGAAGATGGAGCGCTCCTCAGCAGTTCCTCGTAGTCGTGAAATTGAATGGTTTCAGATGTCATCGTGGCGGCCGGCGAACCAACGACGATGACATGTCGTAGCGTTTTGACCTGCGGCAACACGGTAGTCATTTGTGCCAAGAGGACGCCGTCAATGATCAGCACGTCATCAGCGGCATGATTCATGATGCCAATGATTTGTTCGGGGAAGAGGCGGACGTTAAGCGTGTGCAGCACTGCGCCCATGGAGGGCACGGCGAGATAGGCTTCGAGATGCTGTTGATTATTCCAGCAATACGTAGCGACGCGCGCCCCGTTACATATATCTAATTGTTTGAGTGCGGACGCCAGTCGATGTACGCGGTTTCCAACATCTGAAAATGAGCAAAAGTTATAGGACTCACCATTGAAAGTGCCTATCTGGCTCTCGGCATGGATCCGTGATCCGTGCTGAAGGATCATTTGGATCGATAGCGGGAAGTCCATCATAGTCGTTAGCATTTTTAGTGCTCCTGGCTCGACGGGTCAGCGGCTGTAGGCGACGTTTGCGGCTTCCTCGAGCAAGGCCGGCACGTCATATTCCAGTTTTCGTGCGTAGTCGCTGTCGACACGCCCTTGTTGATATAAGAGATAGGCGCCTTCGACAATTGACGCGAGTCGCCAGAGTGCAAAAACAATATATGTATCGAGGTGTTCCAGATCCAATCGAGTGCGTTCGGACCAACGTTCTGCGAGTTGCAGACGAGAAATCACTGGCTCCTCGATTCGCGAGACGCGCTGAACGAATGAAAATCCGGGAGGTTCGATACGCCGTGGCCCCCAAAAGGCAAGCATCAGCCCCAGATCCGCGTAGGGGTTACCAATCGTTGCCAGCTCCCAATCGATGATAACCCTTAGATCAGGAGTACTGCGCGAGAACAAAGTATTATCGAGATGAAAGTCACCGTGCATCACGGTCGGAGGCGGCGGGGCAGGGAGATTGTCTGACAGCCAAATCGCTAGATCCTCAATCAAGGGGAGTTCGCGTCCGAACTCCTCCTGGCGAAGCTTGCGCAGACGTGCGATCTGCTTCGTGACGTAATGTTCGGGCGAGCTCGGGCTTCTCATGCCGAGGGCTTGCCAATCGACCACATGCACTCCTGCTAAGGCGTCCACTAGTTCGGTTCCAAGTCGGGAAATGGTCGCCGCGCTAGGCAAATAGTTATCCGGCAGGACCTCGGCGATGGCTACGCCGTCTACGTGTTCGATAACGCTAAACGGCTGTCCGACTATCGATGGATCGGCGCAGTAGCCGAGGGGTTTCGGAACTTTGACGCGTCCGTAGAGGGCCTGAAGCATGCCGTATTCGCGCAGCACGCCGTTGCCGGCACTTGAAGAAATCGTGTTGTCCGGCGGTCTGCGCAGCACCGCCAATCCATCATCATGACGAATCAGCTGAGTGACATTGGAGTTGCCGCCGCCGAGGCGTTGCTCGATTCGTACATTTCGCAAGTCTAGCTTGATCTCTATCCATCGCTCGAGTGTCGGTTGCGGTATCACCGTGTAGCTCCGCGACTCAGAATTGAGCCATCAAGCCGCCATCAGTTGGAATCACGGCGCCTGTCATATAGGTTGAGTTTGCGACCCAGCAAATGACGGCGGCTATCTCTTCTGCCCGTCCGATACGCCCTAACGGGATGCGTTCGAGCAACTTGCTCATGGCTTTCTCGTCGACCGCCGAGGTCATTTCGCTCAGTACCAAGCCGGGAACGACCAGATTCACTCGAATATTTCGCGGTGCGAGCTCGACAGCGAGCACTTGCGTTAGCCCGGCAAGACCGGCTTTGCTAGCACCGTACGGACTGTCTCCAGGAAAACCGCGAAAGCCCACGACAGCACCGATGTTGACGATAGCGCCTCCATCCCCCATCAGGTTGAGCGCAGCCTTGATGCAATGCATCGGACCAGACAGGTTGGTTGCGAGTACCGCATCCCAATCGGCCGTGTCGAGTCGGGCGAGCTTGCGTCCGCGATGTAAACCGGCGTTGTTAACCAAGACATCAATGCTGCCCCAAGTTTCACGAATACGGCCAAGGGAGGTTTGAACCGAATTGGGATCTGCCACATCGGTCGCCAGCATCAAGGCATTTGGCCCGAGCTCCGCGCGAAGGGCGGGTAAGTTTATGCGTCGCGCGAGGACAGCGACGTGATCACCCTGCGAGAGAGCTTTTTTTGCGGTGGCGAGACCGATGCCGCGGGAGGCGCCGGTGATCACCCATCTTTTGGAAGGCATGAAACTTTGATCATCTCGACAAGAGAGCGGAACAGTCGTTCCGGAGCGACGCCCGCCTATTCGGCGGGCATCGCTCCGGATGACTAAGTGACGGATTACTTCCCGAAGTTATGGGTGATCCGCAAGCCGTAGGTGCGCGGCGGGCGCGCAGCGGCGTAGGTCCAAAGTCCGGGGAAGGTGACGCTCGTGCCAACATCGTACGCCTGCGTCCAGGAGTCGTCGTTGGTGAGATTCATGCCCCACAAAGTGAAGGTTGTGTTGTCCATACGATAACCGATCGAGGCATCAATCACCTCATGCCCCTTGACCTGACTCTGAGGTGAGTTCAGGAAGGTGAGCTCCTGGTCGTCTACCAAGCGAAGATCCGCTTGCACCCAGACCGCACCGTTGGCGAGATTCCAGGTGTAGTTCGGCGAGATCGTTGCGGTGTACTCAGGCGCGCGACGCAGCTTCAAGTACGATAAGTCGCGCTTGCTGACTGGCGTCGCCGGATCGGTATCGATCAGCTTCTTGAACTTAGAGTCCATGATGCCGATATTGCCGGTGAGAGTGAAGTTTTCGGTAACGCGAGCAGCTAGATCAATTTCTATACCGTTGATTTCAGCCTGCGCCGCGTTGAGAACCAGCGTTTGCTGGCCTGTACCACCGGCGGTCGGTACGCTCTGTTCCTCCTGCTTGTCGTCATACTTCATCATGAAGACCGAGCCATTGAAGCGAACGCGACCATCCATCCATTCGGATTTCCAGCCGAGCTCATAGTTATCAACGGTCTCCGGATTGTAGGCGATCGAAGCAGCTTCATAAGTGCCTGGTCGGCCACTGAAGCCGCCGGCTCGGAAGCCCTTTGAATAGAGACCGTAAACCATAGCGTCGTCGTTGAGGCGATATCGCAGATTCAGCTTCGGCGTAAATTCGCTCCACGACTTCTGGAACGGATTAGCGAGGCTGCCGAGCTTGGCCAGACCCGGCATGGAAGCATCGATAAGACCGCTGTCTTTATCGTCTTCGGTATAGCGACCGCCGACAGTCAGTGTGAGTGCATCTGTCAGTTTGTAATCAGCTTCAAAGAACGCCGCCTTCGACTCGGTGTTTTGCACGACCGTTTGGTCGATGGTCAAAACCGTGCCTGCTGGCAAGCCAAAGAGTACGTCACCGAAGCCGATATAGCTCCGCAGATCGATTCGGTAATCTGACTCCCAGATGTACAAACCGGCTGTCACGTCGAGACGCTCGCCAGTGTGAACCCAGCGTAGCTCGTGGCTAGCCTGATTCCACACGGCGGGACGATCGGTGTGGTAGAGCGTACGGGCGGTTCCGTCCCAATCTTGGAAAACTTTTTCATCGGTCGAAAACTTACCGTAAACATACTCCAGCGCGTTACCTTCGTTTACGTCAAAGCGGGCGGTTGCCGTGTGCAGTTCGCTGTCAAAGTAAGTTTGATATCCGCCAAGACCATTTTGAAGGACCGTGTAGCGATCGCCTGATTGCGGAGTTTGAATGCCTTTAGCGCATTCGCGATATGCCAAGCAAAAGATCTGATTGCTTTGGGCAACGTTGAGCACCGTATTGGCATCTTGATCTTGTTCGGTTTTATCGTAACGGTACGTAAACTCGAAATTGTCCGTCGGTTTGAAGGTGAAGCTCGGACTGAAACTGGTGAACTCGAGCTTGCCCGTGTCGGCTTTTCTGGTTTGGTTGTAGAACCAACCATCATTATCGCGTTTAGCCGCGCCGAGTTTGAACGCAAACTTGTCTGAAAGCGGCAAGTTGATGTAGCCGTCGAGAGCTAATTCGCCGTAGTTACCGCCGCTTGCACGAACCGCCCCCGCGACACCTTCGGTGCTCGCCTTTTTACGCGTTACGTTGATAACGCCGGCGATCGAGTTACGACCGAAGAGTGTGCCCTGAGGCCCACGCAAGATCTCGATACCTTGCAGATCAAGGGCCTTGATCATGGCGCCCGAGTTCACGCCGATGAAAATGCCATCGACCACGACACCGGCGGTCGGATCAAAGTTCTTCTCGACGTCTGTGGTGCCGATTCCGCGGATCGAGATAGCAGCCGGACTGCCAGGTCCCTGTTGCAGATCGTTGATGATGACGTTGGGCGCAGCGTTAGCGAAGGACTGCAGATCGACGTCGGCGCGGCGCTCGAGGTCAGCTGCACCGAGTGCGCTGATCGAGGTGCCCAAATCCTGCAGATTTTCCTCACGCTTTCGTGCGGTGACGGTGATTTCTTCGAGCACTCCTTGGCTAGAGGCTTCATCCGCTGAAAACGCTGTAACGCTGAACGAGCCGCAGGCCATCGCGACCGCTGCGGCAATCAGCAAGCTCGACTTCGACATGGTCATTTGTCCCCTCCAAATTTAGATGTCTGACGGATCGATTCTCAAAGGGCCAACCCTAGCAAGACGACCCGTAGCGACACCGACGATAATCCTCTTGTTGTCGACTAGCAAGTGAATCCGTATACTGAATTTCGGCATTCTTCGACGGCCGGTGTAGGTCATTGCATCTGTGGTTTTTTCGCACTCGCGATGGACCTGCACAGCGGTTATTGCAGGGGGAAAAGGTGGCCTGGAATTTTGAGACCGAGCCCGAGTTTCAAGAAAAACTCGACTGGATGAGCGATTTCGTTCGCTTGGAAGTGGAGCCGCTGGATTTGGTATTTCGCGGCCCCGCTGACCCTTTCGATCCGGCTCGACCCGGACCGGCCGCCGCCATGGCGCCTCTCAAAAAGATCGTAAAGCAGAGGGGACTGTGGGCTTGCCATTTGGATGCACACCTTGGGGGTCAGGGGTTCGGTCAGGTCAAGCTGGGGCTGATGAATGAGATTCTCGGTCGTAGCCGTTTCGGACCGACGGTCTTCGGGTGTCAAGCGCCCGATACCGGCAATATGGAAATCTTGGCTCGCTTCGGTACGCCGGAGCAGAAGCAACGATATTTGGACCCGTTGTTAGCGGGAGAGATCGCTTCGTGTTATTCGATGACCGAGCCGCAGGCCGGTGCAGATCCCGCTCAGTTTACATGTAGAGCTGAACTGATCGGTGACGAATGGGTGATCAACGGCGAGAAGTGGTTCGCATCACATGCAGATTTTGCACGATTTCTGCTGGTGGTGGTGGTCACGGATCCTTCGGTGCCGATACATCAAGGAGCATCTATTCTCATCGTCGATCGCGATTCGCCAGGGCTTGAGATCGTTCGTAACTGTGCGGTGGGTATGGTGAGTGAGATCGGCGTCGGCGTTCACGGATACCTGCGGTTCGACAATTGCCGAGTTCCGAAGTCGCATATTCTCGGCAAACCCGGACAAGGCTTCGAAGTGGCTCAGTCGCGCCTTGGTGGCGGGCGGATCCACCACGCCATGCGAACAGTGGGCTTGTTGAACAAAGCGCTTGACATGATGTGTGAGCGCTCGTTGAGTCGGAATACTAAAGGCGAGTCGTTGTCACAGAAGCAATTGACCCAAGAAAAAATTGCAGATTCGTACACCCAAATCACGCAATTCCGTTTGCATGTGCTCTACGCCGCATGGTTGATCGACAAGCACAGGGCCTATACGCGAGAAGTGCGTCGTGAGATTGCAGCAGTCAAAGCCGCAATGCCTGGTGTGCTACGAGACGTGGTTTATCGAGCTTTACACCTTCACGGTTCGCTCGGCATGACCAACGAAACGCCTCTGATGGCGATGTGGGCGACCGTACCGGAGATGGGTATCGTCGATGGGCCGACTGAGGTCCACAAAACCAGTGTTGCCAAAGAAGTGCTACGCGATCGCAAAGGATGCGACACCTTGTTTCCGGATTACTACCTGCCGGATGCGATTGAGGCGGCAAAGAAAAAGCTGAATTGGGCGCTCGAGTTGGAGGTGGGAAACCACTAATTCGACCGTGTGAAATAACGTCGTAGAGGGATGTTGACGATGGATGTAAATGTAACCGACTTGCTTGTGCGCATCGATCAGCTTGAGAGTCGTCACGTCATGCGCGACCTCGTAACCGACTACTGCCGTGGTTTCGACCAGAGAAACTTCGATCGTTTTCTCAATATCTGGTGGGACGATTGTGTTTGGAACATCGGGCCCCCGTTTGGAGTTTTCGCAGGTCACGCCGGAATCAACACTGCAGTAAAAGATGTTCTCTGGCCAGTGTGGCGAGAGACACACCATCTCACTAGCAATCTTCATGTCACTTTCGAGGGGGTCGATGACGCGCGCGGCGAGTGCGACGTGGATTGCATGGGCGCCTTGACGGACAACACCGTCCAAATGATCAGCGCGACTTACCGAGATCATTTTGTACGCCGGCACGGGACGTGGAAAATACAGCGTCGCGATGTCGTGATTCACTATTTTAATCCGATACCCGGTGCGCAGATGACTGCGCCCCAAGGTTGACGTGCTACGGCAGCTCAGAGGCAGGAGTTAACATGTCCCATATTCAGCGAGAGAACGATCGTAAAATTTACTTTGAGCACTATTCTGGTAGTAAAACCACCATCGTCTTGATCCACGGATGGGGAACAAGTTGCCGGATTTGGGATACGACACTTGTCGCACTTCGCGCTGCCGGACACGCAGTCGTGATGTTCGATCAGCGGGGATGCGGACAGTCGGACAAAGACTTCGTCGTCAACTCGATCGATGCAGGAGCTGATGACGCAATTGCGATCCTCAAGTATCTCGGTATCCAGCGGGCCGTCTTCAATGGGTGGTCTTTGGGCGGAGCGATCGCCGTGGCGGCGGCTAGCCGTATGGGGGCTGACTGTGCGGGTCTCGTTCTGACGGCAGGGGCGAGCCCGCGATATGTACAGGCGCCTGATTACCCGTACGGTGGTGCCCCGGGAAGCACAGCTGCAACGGTCGCGGTTATGCGACAAGATCGCGCGAACTTTTTCGATGCCTTAACTAAGGCAGTCTGTGCAGACCCCCAGTCGCAAGCGATGCATGTTTGGATGTGGTCACAGTTCATGCAGACCTCGCCTTGTGCAGATGATTCTTTGGCGGAGCTCGATATTATTGATCAGCGTCTCCTCCTCGAAAAACTGCAGGCACCCGTTCTCTCCTTCGTCGGCACGAAAGATGTTGTCGTCGCGCCTGAGGTCTGTCGATCGGTGGCGCAGTACGCACCGAACTGCAAGTTAGTCGAGTTCGAACATTGTGGTCATGCTCCGTTCGTCGAAGATGGCGTCCGATATCGCGAGGCCCTATTGGGGTTCCTTGCGTCAATTCACTAACAAGAGATCAACTCCATGACGCGTCAGGTCAACTTCGGTTTGTGGTACGACTTTCGCAATCCTGATCCGTGGCGCGTCCCATTCGAGACGCTATACGAGGAATGTTTGGAACAGATCGTTGAGGCGGAGCGACTGGGTTTTGACTCGGTCTGGATGACCGAACATCACTTTTGTGACGACGGTTATACGCCTTCGCCTTTGGTGATTGGCGGCGCGATTGGCGCGCGCACAAAGCGGATGCGTATCGGCACTAATCTGATGGTGTTGCCACTGCACAACCCGATTCGTATCGCGGAGGACGCGGCGACGTTGTCGCTGCTCACTAAAGGCCGCTTCGATCTTGGTGTTGGTATCGGTTATCGCGAACTGGAGTTCCGACAGTTCGGGCGAGAGCTGAAGCAACGCCCAAGTTTAGTCGAAGAGTCGATGGAGATCATTCGTCGAGCATGGTCTGGCGAGCCCATCAATTTCGAAGGCAAGCGATTTCAGGTCGGCGACTTGCGAGTCACGCCCGCACCAGAGCACGTGCCTAAACTTTATTTGGGTGCCATGGCGGAGCCGGCGATTGATCGAGTCGCTCGCATCGCCGACGGTTTTTTATCTACTGGCGGCATCGGTCAAGACATTTATCTGGAGTGTCTTAAGAAGCATGGACGTGATCCCGTAGATGGGGTCATCATTGCTGGGCACTGGGCAATCATTTCCGATGATCCCGAGCGTGAGGCCGCGGCGGTGGGGCCATATGCGCTCTATCAAAGCAACCAGTACATCGAGTGGGGTGCTTTCGGGCCACCCGATTCGACTCCCAGATTCCCAGATGCCCAAACAGCGCTGTCGTTGGGTCTGTACAAGCTATGGGATGCAGATACGGCAGTGCAGGAGTTCATTCAGTTCTTGCGTGCCTATCCGCAAGTTAAAGATTTGCACATCTGGGCTCGATTGCCCGGAGAAAGCATTGCGGCCGGGCAGCGGCGAATCGAGTATGTCGCCAAGCATGTTCTGCCCCGGGTTCGTGCCGCAATTTGAAGGTCTGCGTTATAGTTGCGGGATGACCAAGGCTGAAGTTGCTACTACTGCGCCCGTCCGTCGTCGACAGGCGGACCGCGCGGCACTGTCGGATCGATTGTTGATGGAGGCGGCCATTGAGCTGATCGTCAAGATCGGCATCAACGGCACCACTTTACAAGCGGTCGGGGAGCGAGCTGGTTACAGTCGCGGACTCGCGACTCATCGATTCGGATCCAAGGCGGGGCTTTTCGGTAAGGTTTTGCAAGTTGCTAGCGTTGATTGGCTGGAACGCGTCCAAGTTGCCGTGGGCGATCGTGTAGGGGTAGATGCGCTTGCTGCTGCGACGGATGCTGCCGAAAAGTTTATCCGTGACCGACCCGAGGAAGTTCGCGCAATGTATCTGCTGTGGTTTCTCAGCATAGATCCATCAGCAGACTACAAATCCAACATCGCGATCGTGCATAAAGCGCAACGACGCGACGTGGCTCAATGGGTCAAGGCGGGTCAAACAGCCGGCACCGTCGATCCAAGCTTGGATCCGTTGCGTGTTGCAGAGCAGTATGCGGCGTCGATGGCTGGCATCATTTATCAGTGGCTCGCCAACTCAGAAATGCCGCTCTCTTCGATGTTCAAACAACTCAAGTCAGACCTGAAGATTCGTCTTGAGCGTTCAGCGTCGCGCGTGCCTACCAAGACTAAGCGCACTCGAAAATAAGCGACGATCAACTTAGATTCGAAGTGTCGAGAATCAACTCGACGCAGTGGCTGACTTGCTGAAGAGCTCACCAGCAATGAGCCACAGCGAAAAGTAGAAGACGGTGAAGACCGGCAACAACGCCCAGCCAAGCGACAAGGCGATCAAAAATATCGCAAGTTGAGCGGCTGCCATCGTACGCAGGGTCCACTTCAAGCCCTGGGGGTCGAAGCGGGTGTAGAGCGCTCCGGCTAGCCCGATCAGCAACACACCATAGAAAATCAAATTCTGTGGGTTCTCCTCGTTGCCGATGATGCCTACAGCGAGGTTCGCCCACACCATCAGAAAGCCACCGCCGACGGACATGATCGCGGCGAGTCGATAGGTCGAGGTCGTGGATAAGCGCATGGCAAGTTCGAGTCCGGCGCAGACCGCACCCAGCAGCAAAGCCGCAACGACATAATCGAAGGCTGTCCAGTCGCCTTGACCAGTAAGCCGCATGACCATAGCAAGGGTCAGCAAGGTAAGCGCAGCGCCGCCCCAAATAAGGGTACGTAAGCGCGGAAGAAATGCCAAAAATGACGGATTCATGGCGCGTAGTCTAACGGTGACAACCCTCATCTGAAATACCGACTGAATTACATTTAATTTATCCGTCGAAAGTTTCATCAGGCCATCGCGCAAAGACACAGGCGCCGGGGTTTTGCTCAGTCGGTAATCATGCCGTGCTCGAGTCGCACGCTTCGTGTGGCCAATCGATCGACACAAAGCGGATCGTGAGTCGCTATCAGCATCGACAGTTTGCTCGCCAACAGGATTTGGAGGATGCGATCCGTCGTTTCGATATCCAGCGAGACGGTGGGTTCATCTAACAGCAGAACGGTCGGTTGCATCGCGAGTAATCCAGCGAGTGCCACGAGACGCTTCTCGCCGCCGGAGAGTTCATGAACAGGGCGTTCCGAGAGATGAAGGAGTCCGACTTGGTCGAGGGCATCGTCGGCCGCATGATGCGCTTGGCGCGCATCCCACCCCAAGTTGAGCGGGCCGAATTCGACATCTTCAAGAACGGTGGGCCCGATGAGCTGATCCTCCGGATCTTGAAAGAGCAAGCCTACTTTACCCCGCAGCGGTGCGAAATCGTGCTCGACTTTGCAAACTCGGCCAAGCAATTCAACGTTGCCTGATTGGTGCTCCAGCAGACCGAGCGCGGTGAGCAAAAGAGTGCTCTTCCCCGCGCCGATGCCGCCTTGAACTGCAAGCCGTTCGCCATCGTGCAGAGCCAGAGTAGCGCCATGCAGCACGGCGCGGGCCGAGCGTGTAACCGCGATTGCCTGCATTCGCAGGAGTATCGTCATAATTGAATTTCCATCGTCGGTAACCACAAGCAGAGACCGATGATGACAATGACTGCACCGAGAATCGACCAATCGGCTTTTGACAGCGCTCGCCAAGCAGTCGATTCGCGAGGAAACCACCGGGTCGTCATACCGCGCGAACGCAAGCCCAAGGAAATACGTTCGGATTTAGCCAAAGCATGGATGATCAGCCATGCCACCATCTGCGCGCTCACTTGTATTGTTCGGAATCCGAGAACTGGGCGATAGGCTCGCGCCCGCATCGCGCGTTCGAGGCGCGTCTTGGTTTCCGACAGAAGTGATACCTGCCGGGAAACCTGCGCGAGCAGGGCGCCAAGGGCCGCGGGCAAACCTAAGCCGACTACCGCACGACTCAAATCTAGTGCACTCATCCGCAGCAGCAGCGAACTGGCTGCAAGCGTGACGAGGTTGACGCGCAGACTCATCTGCGTAGCCAGCCGAGTGCCTGTCTCGTCGATTATCAACTCGCGCCAGTTTATCGATGAGGTGAGCCAGACGATGATAAGGAATCCGTTGACGCGAAGCATACGGCGTCCGATATTTTTGAGCAGCACTTTGTCAGTGGCTGCGATGACTACCATCGCAAGTAGCGCAACAAAAAGCATGGCGAAAAGCGATGCAAGCGACTGGGTCAACGCAGCTGCAACGCTGACGAGCAGTGTGGCGGCAAGCCGCAATCGACCATCCGGGAAGTGAACGTGACTCATCGCTCCCGTCAGTTTCCGAGAGTGAACGCCGTCGGCCGCGCTCGCCCCAGCATGCCGACTGTCAGCGCTGTGACGATCGATTCGATCAACCAAACCGGAGCCTGCGCTGCGACGAACAATTTGATGAGGCTGCTGAGCGCGGCACCACCCGTTGACCAAAGCATAACCGCTGCTAAGAGTGTCGCACCGAGGATACCGATCGTCGCGGCGGCCGCGCCTACGATCAATAGTTTTGTTCTCGATGAGGGCTCTTGTAGCAATGGACGCAAGCTCAGACCGACGATGACGGCCGGTAGCGCCATCAGCAGCGTATTAGCGCCGAGTGACGTGAAGCCACCGAAAGAGAACAATAACGCCTGCAATGCCAACGCGACGAAGATGACCGGGAACGCGAGCCATCCGAGTAACAGGCCGATCAAGCCGTTGAGTATGAGATGTACGCTGCCCACGCCGATCGGTATGTGGATTGTTCCGACCACGAAGAACACGGCGGCAAACAAGGCCGCGGTCGGTAGCGTTTGAGGCGTCAGCCGACGCAAGCCGATAGAAAGCCCGAAAGCGGTACAGCCGGCTGCCGCAAGCAAAGTCGAAACGTCGAGTACACCCTCTGCGATATGCATATCACGACGTCTCGATGCGCGTTCTGTCGCGCCGCGATAGCCACCAAGCCGTGACGCCGAACAAACCCACAAGACAACCAAGGCCGGTTAACCATCTAGACCAAGCTGAAGGTGTGGGCGTCGCATCCAGCTTTCGGTGATCTCCGCGGACTACAAACACGATTTCGGTGCGGTGACCCAAGCCATCCTCGGCGATCACGCGATATTCGCCGGCGCGTCGCGGAGCGGGGAAGGCGTAGCGTCCTTCTGCATCGGTGCGGGTCACTGCGGGTTCGATTGCAGCGCTACCTCCCGGTGCTTGCTGCAAGGAAACAGAGGCTCCGCTTAGCGGCGCACCGTCGGCGAAGGTCACATCGCCCGTGATTGCATCGCTACCGTCGGTGAGCGAAAGGTTCAATCCGTGGGCGTACGTCAGCTGCGGCAGCAACAACGCGATGATGAGAAACAATCGAAACACGTATGAAAATTAGCATGATCTTCATAATTTCAGCGCTGTCTTGATTCATCGCGCCCATTCTGAGGAGATCTCCCAATCAGCATGTCGGGCGCGGAGCCACTTCCCCCTCCGACGCAGACGCGTCGGAGGGGGGTAGTCGCGGATTACTTGCCGCCGAAGGAGTAGGTCGCCGTCAGACCAAACATCGCTCGATCGCCCTGCGATACGTTCGGCGTGAAGGCCGCCGTAGTAGCAACGAGCGGAGGCTGGTTGATCGCAGTCGAGACATATTTTTCGTCAAAAATATTTCGACCCCACAGAGCGACATCCAGGGGACCGTGACGCAGGCCCATGCGCGCATTGAACAGCGTGCGCGAGGGAATCGTCGTCAAGCCGATGGTGAGAATATTGGTCTCGGCCGTGTAGCTGCCGTCCGCGCGAGCGTAGAACGACCAGTCGCCGGTGAGCGGCGTATCATACGCCGCGTAGATGCTCGCGAGACGATTGGGTGAGCGGGGGAGTGGCTTACCCGAAACATCCGGCAGGATTTTGCCGCGGAACTCAAGGCTCGGACAGAAGCCGATCGCAGCGGTGGGAATCGTGGTCGAGCTGCCGCCGCAGTAGCGCAGTACGCCTGCATCGACCGTGCCCTTATCGAATTTCGTTGGCGTGTAGGAGTAGGTCATACCCACTTGCCATTTGTCCGATGCTCGGTAGTTGAGCGAAAGCTCAACGCCTTTGGCCGTGGCGTCTCCGACGTTTTGTACGAGGTTGCTGACGAGCGGAGCCGGCGGCGTTGCCGGGATCTGGATGCCCGTGTAGTCGATGAAGAACAACACCACCTCCGAGCTCAATCGACGATCGAGCCACTGGGCTTTCCAGCCGAGTTCGTAAGTCTTGTTCTCGGCCGGATCGTAGGTCTGCAGATCGGCTGGAACCGGTGCATTGCCGGCGACGGCATCGGTTTGGCCATTGAAGTAACCTGAGATCACGCCCTTCGCAGCAGACGCATAAAAATGCTGATCATCTGTCAGCTTGAAGTCGGCGTGGCCGCGCCAGGTCGTATAACTGAATTCACCCTTTTGCAAAGTGGCAAGACCGATGACTTGGTTGTAGCGCTGCCGCTCTTCCTTGTCGCGACGCAATTCAGCACCGACGGTCCAAGCACGATTGAGGTGATATTCGACGACACCAAAGAATGCCGTCTGCTTGTCCTCGCCGATGAAGCGGGACAGGTCGACCATATCGACGGTCGGGTTTTGCGACAGCGCCGTCGTGGGATTCAGCGCGATGAAAAAGAAGTTGTCGGATTGTGGGCGCTCACCCGCGGCAAGACCGCGACCGTCGTAGGCAATACGGCTGCGCGAAACGAACTCGTTCTTGCTGTAGAAGCCACCGATACCCCAGTTGAAGTTTTCGCCAACCTTACCCTCGAGGCGCAGTTCTTCGGTGAGGGTTTCGGTCTCGCCTTTACCGGAGCCTGTGAAGACCGGCAGGGCCTGCTGACGCAGTACGACGGTCGGTGCGGTCGATCTCACGATATTGAAGATATTGCCTTGACCGTTGTTGGCGCCCAAAGAATTGTCCGACGCATTATCGTTCTCGGCTTCGTAGATAGAGGTTTGACTGGTCAGCGTGACGCCGCCGAAATCGTACTCAAGATCGAGTGCTGCCAAGGTGACTTCGCGGGCGAACGCCAGAGCGTCGGGATTGGCCGCAAGAGTGCTCTTGACTTGAAGGTCGCCGCAGTAGGCGGCGAGTGGTCGACCCGTCGGCCCGCAATTGAGCGCTGGGACGATGTACATTGCGGTGGAATCACGAACGTCGTCCGTGTAATACGCGAAGGCGCGAGCGGTAAATTGATCGTTCGGGGTGAACTCCAGGGAGCCCGAGAGGTTTTTGGTGTCATAGCCACCGAGGCCCGCGCTGGGCTCTGCCTGGTTATCCCAGCTGCCATCAAAGGAATTGGTGCTGGCCGCGATGCGCCCGCGCAGCGTCTCGCCAAGCGGACCGGACAGCATGATGCGCATTTCGCGCCGTGCGTCAGTTCCCAGCGTACCGGTGATTTTGGCCTTGAACTCGCGAGTCGGCGCTGCGGGCACGAAGTTGATCGCGCCATTGAAGGCATTACGACCATAAAGCGCCGATTGCGGACCTTTGACGACTTCGATGCGATCGAGGTCGAGGATTTCGAGGTTGGAGGCGCTCGTGTTCGACAGGTAAACGCCGCCGTAGAAGATGGCGACGTTACGGTCCGGGCTGTTCAAGTTGGTTTGTGAGATGCCGCGGATGACCGGGGTGCCAAGCTGGTTCTGGATGGCATCGAAGTAGGTGAGACCCGGTGTGAACAGTGCGACATCGTAAAGATCGCGTACGCCTTTGGCTTCGATGTCTTCGCTCGTCAGCACCGAAACCGCGACTGGCGTTTCGATCAGCGCTTCAGCTTTTTTTCGGGCCGTGACGATGATTTCTTCGAGTCCGGCCATCGAGGCCGAGTCTTGGGCTACCGAAGTGCCCGTGCCGCCGAGACACAGGGCGGTCGCCGCCAGTGCTGAGCAGGAGAGTTTTCTAATAAGCATGTCGCCCGTTCCTCCAAGTTTTAGGGTCGCACTGCCTCTCGACCCCCGCGTAGAGATGACAGTGCCGTGAAACTACCACCCGCTCGGCAGACACCACTTAACCGAAGATTGGCAAAGCGTCCTGTTATTCCAATATTGGAATTCAAAAGGTGCTACATCTTCTCTTTGGACACGACTCGGGGGTAAGTTGATGGAGCAGTCATCGAGAACGGTGGGCAGGGTTCTGCAAGTACTGGAGCAATTCAGCGTTTCGCCGCATCCGCTCACGAACGGGGAGATTTCCGCTCGTTTGCGCGTCCCCGCCTCGAGCATGTATCGACTACTTCAAAAGATGACGCAACTCGGCTTTCTGGATGTGGATGTCGAATCGGCGAGTTACGCCATCAGCCCGACGCTGAGTGGTCTTGGCAGGCGTCTCGCCGATATCGGCGGCTATCTGCCGCCACTGCGAACCACCATGTCGGCGCTCCGCGCACACACGGGTGGTACGGTCAGCTTCTGGTTACCGGCGGGCGTGCATATGCGTCTTTCTGCGATTTTGCTCGGTCGCCTGCCGGGAACTAGCACTAACGCGCTCGGTGAGTTGCGCGAGCCGTTCTCGACGCCTGGGCTTGCAATGGCGACGACCTACTCGCGCGAGCAACTGAGTCATTTGACGCGAGCGGCGCGTCGACGCGGAGTGCAGTTAGGTCGGCGCTTTCGAACGATGCGTGATATCACGAGCGCAGTACAGCAAGTCTCACAGCGCGGCTACGCGGTTGGTTTCAATCTACGTTCGGATGGCTGGGGCATCATCGCTTGGTCCGTGCCGATGAGCGCCGATCAGCAGCGTTCGGGCGTGATCGCAGTCGGAATGCAGGTTCCCGAGCTGCGAAGTCGCGAGCAAGAGATTGCGGCCTTCGCGGAGCGTTTGTTGCATCGGTACCGCAAGGAGTTGCGCACTTATGCGGGCGATGAGTTTGATGGCAGCTACACATGAGGATTGATCGACGCCAGTGTTTGGCGCTGATGTCAGCTAGCGTCATTGCCGGTGCCCACGCACGCACGCAAGAAACACGACGCGCAGCCGATGGTCGAAATATTCAGCTGGAGGTTTGGCGCCCTAGCGGTAAGGTCACCGGACGCGTTCACTTTTCTCACGGTGCGGCGTCTTCGCCGTGGAAATACTCCAGATTGCTTGAACCTTTGTGTGCAGCGGGGTATGAAATATGGGCGCCGCTCCACGTTGACTCAACCGAGCATCCGTTAACGGCTCAATTCAAAGGCATGGCCAGTTGGGCAGCCCGGTTGCAGGACATGCAAGCGCTGTCGACGATGACCGAATCCCGTTATGTCGCGATGGGGCATAGCTACGGCGCGTTGGTTTCGCTGACCTTGGGCGGGGCGAAGCCGAGCGCACCGCTGGAATTCGCCAATCAGTTGAGAGACTCGAGAGTGAGCGCGGCCGTTGCGTTGTCGCCCCCGGGGCCGATCGCGGGATTCGTTGATGCGGCGGCATATTCCTCGCTCGATGTGCCGGCGCTGATCCAGACAGGCGATCGGGATATTCCGCATGGGCTGGCAGACGCCCGTTGGCAGGATCATCTTGTCGCTTACGATGCAGCAAGTGCGAACGGCTCCCGCTACGCGCTCGTGCTGGAGGGTGTTGACCATTACTTTGGCAGTGCGATCTGCCGGCCGGAACTGCCTGTGCCGCCACAGCTCTCCATGCTGTCGAGCACGGTGGAGATCATCAAGCTTTTTATTGGAGCTCATGCTCTTGGCGAGGGTGCAACCGCGTTGACTGCAAGGTGTAAGTTGGGAAAGAGACTCGCCTTGGAGGGCGCCGTGAGGCTCGCTCGTAAATAACTTTTCTTGGAGACCGTATGCGTCCACTCTCGATGATCTGTTGTTTGTTTGTGTACATAGGTACATCAGCCTTTGCTGTCGAGGGTGAGCCCTTGACCTTACAGGAGTTACGAAAAAAGTACGCCGATCCCGTTGGGAAAATCGCTATCGTCGACGGAGTCGAGGTGTACTACAAAGATGAAGGCGATGGCCCGGTTATTTTGATGGTGCATGGCTCGCAGAGCACCTTGAAGACTTGGGACTACATTGCACCTCGTCTCACGGACCGATATCGCGTGATTCGTTACGACGTTCCGGCGCAAGGACTCTCGGGAACGGTGACGGACGAACACATACAGCGCTTACAGCCGGTCGATATCGCCGAGGGCTTACTTGCACAGCTCGGCGTCGAGAAACTGACTTTCGTCGGTGTTTCGAGCGGAGGGACACTCGGTGTATATTTGGCGGCAAAACGACCGGAGATGGTCGAGCGTCTCATCTTGTCGAACGCACCTGCCGATACGGTGACGACTGGACATTTGCCGCCGTCCGCAGCCTTCCAAGAGCAGCAGCGTATTGCCAAAGAAACCGGCTTGCGCAATCGAAATTATTGGAGTGCCTTCCTCGATTACTTCAGCGGCGATCCGACGAGGTTGTCATCGGATATCCGCGAGCAATACTACGACTTCAATCGTCGCGCCGCCGAACCGCATCTGATCGGTCTGGTGGCAAAAGTGGCTGATCAGGAAAAAGCCAAGGCGGCAATGCGAGCCGTCAAGTCGCCGACCCTGCTGATCTGGGGTGCCAAAGATGTGTTGTTGCCGGTGCAGGCAGGCAAAGCGCTCGCGGGCTACCTCAGCGGTACGGACGTGTCGATGGTGGTGATGCCGGATGTAGGCCACTATCCGCCGCTCGAAGCGCCGGACCGGTTCGCCAAAATCTTAGCGGCCTATATGGAAGCGGTCACGCCCTGAGTCAGAGCGTGGCCGATTTCGGCGTCAATGTCGACGCGGCGCTGGCTTAACTATTTGGGTTTCGCCGGCTTCTGGGTGCGCGCGTAGTTCTCGAGGCTCGAGTAACTCGGGTCAACCCATTTCTCGGGCGCCACGGCGTACTGCGGAAATCGCTCGCGAACGCGTTTCGCGACCGGCGCTGGCACCCAGTCGACGCTCGGCACCGAACTGAATGTACCGGCGTAGACGATATGCCCGGGCGTTGTGCCCATCAACATCCACGGCAACCAAGGCGTGATTCGATTCCACACACCGGTATGCGGCATATGGGTTAGTGCATCGTTCTCGATGTCCTCGCGCCGAATTGAGTAGCGGAAAAGTTCCGACACCCGATTCATGGGACCGGCTGACTCACGCACCCAAATCGCCGGATCAAGCTTGTTACGGTAATAGAGATGGATGTCGCTCGTGAGTACGACCGTGTCCTCGTTGAGCAAGATCCAATTGCGGATGAGCGGACGACGCGGCGGTTTTACGGTGTTCAGGCCGCCATAGGTTGGCGGATCGGGAAAGTGATCCGAAATGACGTAGTTGAAGGGGTCGTTCGCGACGTCGACGACGGCCACTTGTTCGTTGGTGTAGGGGTTGAGCCACGAATCCATCAATTCCCCGGTGTTCAAGTCCTTGTAGAAAATCAGTTCACGACAGAGGCGTTGGTAGTCGCCGTTCTCTTGCTTGAGAACGCGGATCGACGAGAACACCTCAAAGCCGAACAGGGCGCGAACCGCTTCGTTGTCGCGCACGCCCATGACCGTGCCGGTGACATACCCGTTCACATACTTTCCGGGTGCCGTGTCGCCCTCGATCTTGGCCGACGTTTCACGATTCCAAATGGGATCGTTGAATCGTGCCTTCAGTTCATCGGTCGAGAGACGATATCCACGCTTGGGCGGGTCGGCCGCCGGGGCACTACCGACGAGCGAAAGGCCGGCCGCAACACCTGCGGCACCGGCCCCCATGGTGGAGGTCATGAATTGGCGACGGGTCTTCTGGGTCACAGGCGCGCTCCGCATCGTTAGTCGGGTTGGATGAGTGGAAACTAGCAGGCAACTCGTCGGCAACGCTTAGGGATTGGAGGGTAAACCGCGGGTTGGATGCCTATGAAACGGCGGATTGTTGCGGGGTTACAACATCGATAACTATAGCGCAACAATTTCGTTGATTCTCCGTCTGAGTTACGGATAATCGGTGCTCGATTTTATTCATCCAGACTTATTCCAATTACTTGCGGAGGGGACTGTATGTCTCAGCAATTGCACGTTTCATCGGCAGTTCGTCAGGCCATTCTGACGAGCGCCATCGGTGCCATGGCGATCACGGCCACCGCGCCCGTTCAGGCTCAAGAGGCCGACGCCGGTCTCGATGAGGTCGTCGTCACCGGTTCGCGTATCGCCAAGCGCGATGCCGTTGCCGAGAGTCCGATCTTGTCGGTTGATCAGGATGCGATCGTCGAGAGCGGTTACACGACGGTTGAGCAATACCTCAACACCCTGCCGCAGATTGTGCCGAGCTCGAGTTCGCAGTCGAACAACCCGAGCAACGGTGGACGAGCGGTCATCGACCTGCGTGGCTTGGGCTCTGGCCGTAACCTTGTGCTCGTCGACGGACGTCGCGCGATGGGTTCGACCAGCGCCGGCACGGTGGATATCAATACGATTCCGGCCGCGCTCATCGAGCGTGTCGAGATCATCACCGGTGGCGCCGCCGCGACGTATGGGCCGGATGCCGTCTCCGGTGTCGTCAACTTCATCATGAAGAAGAGCTTTGATGGTCTCGCCATCAACTCGCAATACCGACTGACCGAAGAAGAAGATGGTCAGGAGTGGGGTTCGGATATCACCATGGGTGGCAAGTTCGCCGATGGTCGTGGTAGCGCCGTGTTCAACGCCAGCTACTTCAGCCGCGACGCGATCTACAAGGGCGCGCGCGGTTTTGCCGCGCAGGCGAGCAGCTCGACTTCCATTTTCCCGGGCGGCTCGTGGGTGCCGGGCACCGCGACACCCTCGCAGGCAGCCGTCGATGCACTCTTCGGTCCGAACAAGTGCAACAACAACGGCGGCTCTTCCGGTTTCGGTTTCAACCCCGACGGTTCGTTGTTTTGTACTGGTGTGGGCGGCAACGCCACGCGTGAAGTTGTCGGTTACACGGGGCCGGATAGCGATATCGCCAAGGCGTTTTTCCCGGACTTCTTTTCATACAACTTCGAGCCGGCCAACATTCTCGTGTTGCCGATGGAGCGATGGAGCCTTTATTCCAATATCGAACTTGAGATCAATGACAAGTTCAAGCCGTACGCGCGCATCATCTACACCAACTACAACGCGTTGCAGGAGCTTGCGCCGACGCCGGCCGGTGGCACCACCGGCTTCACGGTTCCGGTCACTAATCCGTTCATCCCGGCCTCTCTCAAACCGCTCTTGGCATCGCGCGCCGCTCCGACAGCCCCGATCGCTTTTGCGAAGCGCTTCAACACACTCGGCGGCCGCACGGGCTTCAACACCCACGATGTGTGGCAGTTGGTGTCGGGTGCAACAGGCGACATCGCGGGTTCTTGGAACTACGACGTGTACGCCACCTACGGTCGCTCTGTCAACGCGGAGATCCAGGGTGGTAACGTCCGCCGTGATCGTACGCAGCAGCTGCTCGATGCCGCCGATGGCGGTCGTTCACTCTGCGCGGGCGGTTTGAACCTCTTCGGTAGCGCTGAAATCAGTCAAGCTTGCCGTGATTACATCAGCCTCGAAGCCAAGAATCTGACGGTGATCGAGCAGGCGGTGGTTGAAGCGACGGCGACCGGCGATCTCTTCGAGATCCAAGCGGGCACCGTGCAGGCCGCTGTGGGTGCGAGCTACCGTGAACTCGACTTCGACTTCAAGCCCGATGGTGGTTTGCAGCCGGGTCTGGTCGCGGGCTTCAACCAACAACTTCCCGTGTCCGGCTTCTTGAGTTTCAAGGATCTCTTCGCCGAAGTGTCGGTGCCGCTCGTGAAGGATCTGCCGTTTGCGCAGTCGATTTCTTTGACGGCGGGTTGGCGTCTCACCGAGAATAACCGCTCGGGTGACGACACCACTTGGAAGGCAACGTTGGATTGGGCCGTGAACGATTCGTTGCGGTTCCGCGGCGGCATGCAGCACGCCGTGCGTAGCCCGAGCATCGGTGAGCTGTTCTCGCCGCAGCTGAACAACTTCCCGACCTTCACCAACCAGGATCCTTGCAACACGACCGGCGCCATTGCTGCGACCTATCGCAACGGTCCGAACGGGGCGCAGGTGCGAGCGCTGTGCACGGCTCAGTCGGCCGTGGCCGGTACTGCGACCTACGTGCAGCCCTCCGGTCAGGCGACGGGTATCACGGGGGGTAACCCGAATTTGGCGCCCGAACTCGCCGACTCGTTCACCTTGGGCTTTGTCGCCAATAAGTTCGAGGCCGACTGGCTGCAGCGCAGCTTCGTCACCCTCGACTATTGGTCGATTGAGCTTGAGGATGTGATCAGTGCAGTAGGTGCCTCAACGATCGTGCAGCGTTGCTTCAACCGCGACAACGCCAACCCGAGTTATGACATCAACAACGAGTGGTGCAAGCTCTTCAAGCGAGACCCGAATCTCGGTGGCGTGATCGATCTGTTGCAGCTCTCGCGTAACCAGTCGTTCACCAATACGAGCGGCGTCGACTTGACCTTCGCTTGGGGTTCGGAGCTCGGCGGCACGGGCGGCACGCTCGACTTCAACGTCGTGACGACTTGGATCGAGAAGTACGAGACTCAGACCACGAACGTCGATCCGGTCAATGACTTCGTCGGCACGATTGGTTCGGGAACCGGCAGTTCGACGCCTGAGTGGAAGATGTCGATCGGTACGACCTACACGCGCGGTCCGGTGCAGCTGCAGCTGACCTCGCGGTACATCGATTCGATGGTGCATGCGAATACCGTGACTGGCGGTTCGCCGACCTCGAATACGGGTGTGCCGGCGACGTGGTACTTCGATCTGACGGGTCGTTATGAGCTCGCTGGTGGTTTGACCCTCCGCGCTGGCATCAACAACCTGACCAATCAAGAGCCGCGAATTTATACGCCCAACGTGCAGGCCAATACCGACCCGTCCTTGTACGACGTGCTCGGTCGTCGCGCCTTCGTGAGCGTCGATCTGCGTCTCTAATCGCGAGAGCATTGAGTTGACCAAGCGGCGCGAGGGCAACCTCGCGCCGTTTTTTTTGGGCCACACTCAACGAGCGGGGACGACGTCGAAGGCGAGGGTGAGCCGCGTATCCGAACCGTGAAAGGGCACCGTGCCGTGCCAAAGGTATGAAGGAAACAACACGAGTTCTCCGGCGACAGGTTCAATGACCTTACGCGGAGGGAGCTCTACCCCATATTCCGCAGTCGGCTGACCGAATTGCAGGCAACCTGCCAATGAGTCATCTGGTGCCGCCATCGGCAAAGAAATGTAATACGCGGAGCTGATCCAACCCTCCGGATGGAAATGATTGGCGTGTCTACCCCCGTCCTTCAATAACACGGACCAAGAGCCCGCGAAACGGATCGCCGTACTGCGACGCGCCAAAAACGGATGGTGTTCGTCGGTTGGGAGCGCATCGATGTAGGCGCTGAGGCCTGTGGCGATGACGGCTCTCGTTTGATTCAGCACATCGACGTTTCGGCCGAGCAGGTTGCCCGAGGTCTGGGTACCG
>SXGQ01742798.1_pt1 | contig 48991 bp, 46 predicted proteins | sample 3178371 | NCBI WGS metagenome assembly SXGQ01 (sample SAMN11356859, study PRJNA531348) | freshwater metagenome | isolation source: freshwater sample F1-20 | place: China: Fuxian Lake, Yuxi | collected 2017-12-25 | reverse complement strand
GGATCCCGGTGCACATGATCGACGTGCTCTCCAAGTTGCGGACGACGGCGAAGAAACTCCTGCACGAGCTCGGCCGCGAACCGTTGCCGGAGGAGATCGCCGAGGCTGCCGGCGTTCCGGCGGAGGAGGCGCGTCGCGTCCTGGAGATGGGGCGTCAGCCGATGAGCCTCGACCGGCCGATCGGCGAGAGTGAAGACGCGAGTTTCAGTGAGTTCGTCGAGGACGTCGGTGTTGCCAGCCCGACCACCTCGACGACCCACGGCCTGCTCCGCGATCGGATCGAGTCGCTCCTGAAGACCCTCACCTACCGCGAGCGGGAGATCGTCCGCCTGCGGTACGGCCTCACCGACGGCTACACCTACACGCTCGAGGAGGTGGGCCGGATTTTCCGCGTGACCCGCGAGCGGGTGCGGCAGATCGAGGCGAAGGCGGTCAAGAAGCTGCAGCACCCGGTCCGTTCGCGGCAGCTGGAGAGTTTCATGCAGGAAACGGGAGGCTGATGCGGGGAGGCGCGGACCACGCGCCTCCCGTGATCCGTGCCATCACCAGACACGCGGGCCGGTCGCCATCGGGGCGACCGGCCCGCGGCTTTTTCCACCCCCGCCGTCTGGTAGACTCCCAAACCAGCGGGCGGGATTCGCCGTCCGCCCCCGGAACCCATCGCCCATGACCGTCGCCGCCGTCGCAGCAACCCTCCGCACGCTGCACCGCATGCACCAGCAGCTTGCCGACCTCACCGAGCAACTCGCGGCCGGGCCACGAACGGTGGCCGCCAGGACGAGGCAGGTGCAGGCGGCCGACGACGTCAGGGCGGCGGCCCAGAACGACATCAAGAAGGCCAAGATGGCCGCCGACCAGAAGCAGCTCCAGCTGAAGTCGGCCGAGGCCAAGATCCTCGACCTCGAGGCGAAACTCAACGCCTGCAAGACCAACCGCGAATACCAGACGCTCGGCGATCAGATCGCCGCCGACAAGATGGCCACGAAGGTGCTCGAGGACGAGATCATCGAGGCCCTCGAGCGGATCGATGCGCTGAGGCCCGCCGTCCCCGCCGCCGAGGCCGAGATCGATGCCGCCAAGAAACTGCTCGCCGCGGCCCAGGCCAAGGTGGAGGCCGAGACGGGCAGGCTCGAGACCGAAGTCGCGCGGATCAAGGGCGACCTGCAGCTGGCCGAGAAGCAGCTCGCCGACGACGTTCGGGAGAAATACGACCGTGTCGTGAAGCATAAGGGGGCCGACGGTCTGGCCGCCGTCGATGGCCAGAGTTGCGGCGGCTGCTTCCAGCAGCTCACCGACAACATGGTGTCGGACCTGATGCTGGGGCGGGTGATCGCGTGCCGAAGTTGCGGCAGGCTGCTCTACATGCCCCACTCAACGCCGTCGGCCTGACGGCACCACGTGGTCCGAGCGCGGACCGCCGACGCTTTTCCGGAGAACCGAGATGTCCGACCTGATTCCCATGACGCGTGCCGGCTACGACAAGCTCAAGGCCGAAGTCGATCAGATGGAGACCGTCGAGATGCCGAAGCTCGCACAGCGGGTCGCCGCGGCCCGCAGCGAGGGCGACCTGAGTGAAAATGCCGAATACCACGGCGCTCGCGAGAGCCAGGGCATGCTCCAGGCCAAGATCAACCTGCTCCGTGACAAGCTCGCGCGGGCCGTGATCGTGGAGCGCGCGAAGGAGGCCACCGACGAGGTGGTGTTCGGCGCGACGGTGGTCGTCAAGGACCTGAAGTTCGGCGACGAGGAGATCTACGTCCTCGTGGGCGCCGGCGAGGAGGATTTCGACGCCGGCAGGATCAACGTGGCCAGCCCGCTGGCCCAGGGCCTGCTCGGCAGGAAGGTCGGCGAGCAGGTCGCGATCGACGTCCCCGCCGGCACGATGAAACTGGAAATCCTCCAGGTGCGGTTCGACTGAGCGGCCGGCGGCGGGGCTGCGATCCGACGCGTCGCAGCCCCTGGGGAGCCGCGCCGCCGGTCACCGCAGGCCTTCGAAGAGCGCGGAGCCGATCCGCACCATGGTCGAGCCCTCGAGGATGGCCTCCTCGAAGTCGCCGCTCATCCCCATCGAGAGTTCGGCGAGCATCGCCGCGGGCATGTCGCGGGCCAGCCGGTCGCGGATCTCGCGGAGCCTGGCGAAATCCCGCCGGGAGTCCGCAGCGGCGGAATCCGGGTGGCTCGCCATTCCCATCAGGCCGCGGAGCCGCACGTGCGCCGCGGCTGCCGCGGCGGCGACGAGCGCCGGCACGTCCGCCTCGCTCACGCCCGACCGCTGCGGATCAGCCGTGAGGTTGACCTCCACGAGCACGTCACACGGCCCCCCCGCGGTGGCCGCCTCGGCCTCGATGGCCGCAAGCAGCCGCAGGCTGTCGAGCGTGTGCAAAAGCGACACGACCGGCAGGGTGCGACGGATCTTGTTGCGCTGGAGGTGGCCGACGAGATGCCATCGTGGGGCGAGGTCGGCGAGGGCCGCAGCCTTGTCCCACAGCTGCTGCGGCCGGCTCTCGGCAAGCTCCCGACAGCCCCCCTCGACGAGCATCCGGGCCACGTCGGCCCCCGCGTATTTGGTGACGCCGATCAGCGTCACCTCGCCGACGCTCCGTCCGGCCCGGCGGCAGGCCTCGGCGATGCGGGCCTCGACCGCGGCCAGATTCTCCCGGCAGCGGAGCCGCATCCCGTCGGCTGATGGTGTCGGTTCTGTCGTCACTGGATCTCGAGCGTGCGGGCCACCTCGCCGCTCTTCTTGATCCGGCCGAGGAGAAACTCGCACGAGACATTGCAGCCCAGCAGCGTGCGATTGCGGGGGGCGTCGAGCGACCGGTAGAGCAGCCACTGCTCGTCACCGGACTGCACGCGATACCCTGTCGCCTGATGCGGCGGCAGATTGATCCGCGTGTCGGCCACGGTGAGCTGCCGCCAGGTGAGCGGCCTGCCGACCCGCGACGCGTCGCAGTCGAGCCAGAGAGGGGCGTAGAGCCGGCCCCCCATCCCCTCCTGGGAGAGCATCAGGCCCGCTTCGGACGACTCGAGACCGCCTCGCCCCGCCGCCCGCCACTCGGGAAGGGCCAGCGGCAACGCCATGAACCGCGTCGCCGTGTCGAAGACCACGATCTCGCGGGTGTCGGCGGCGGCATCTCCCTCGAGCGAACCGGCCAGCGGCACCAGGCCGCGGTAGCGGAGGTCGGCCGGGGCGGCGACACCGGCCGGTGTGGTCACGGCGTCGGCCCGCACCACGATCCGGTCGCGGGGCAGCACCACCACCTGCCGCTCGAACTGCCGCCCGCCGGAGAGCGGCGCCGAGATCTCCAGAAACGTCGCCTTGCGGTCCGACTCCCAGCACGACACCGTCCACGGCCCCTCGGCCTCGAGCGCCCGGCCGCCGGCCCACGCCTCCCACTGCCACGGCCCCTCGACGAGCAGCCGATCGGCCACGGCGATCTCCAGCCGCGGCACCGCGTGTCGGTAGTCGAGCATCACGCGGATGCTTTTGCGGTCCCAGCCGGTGCGGATGATGGCGACGGCGGCCGCCGCATCGTGGAGGTCGCGCGAGAGCACGTTTCGCCGGCCTGCGGCGGCCCGGCCCCGGCGGAGTTCGCCGATGGTGCGGCCGCGGCGGCCCCCCATCGCCGCAACGGCGTCGAACAACGGCGCTGTGAAGCAGTCGGGCATCTGTCCGGCACCGGCCACGAGCCGACCGCGGCCACCAAGCAGCCGCACCGCCGTGGTCACCGCGGCCTTCCACCGCCGCTCCGTCGCCTCGCCCCAGTCACCGCCTCCCGTCGCATGCAAAACATCCCGGGCGGCGGTCCACCGCACGACCCGCTCGATCATCGCCGCGGAGCCCGTCACGTTGACGACGCCGCGAGCCGACACCAGCCGGTCGATCTCGGCGGCGAGCGTCGCCGAGGCGCCCTCCTCGAGGCAGCGACAGGCCTCGATGTCGCGGAAGAGCCGCGACAGGCACAACACGAACCGCGCGGGAAGCGTATCTCCGGATGCCAGCAGGGCCTGAGCGGCACGCGCCTGGCCCACCAGTCGCTCGAGGAGTCTGCCAGCCGAGCCGCCGGCCCGTTTCGTCCGTGCCATCCAGGCCAGTGCCCAGGTCGCAGCCTCGCACGACAGCCAGCGGTCCAGGGGAGAGGCGGCCCGGGTGGCCTCATCGAGGCACTCGCCGATCGCAACCTCCACGAAAGCCATGCGCTGCGCGTCGCCGCCCCCCTTGCGGACCTGCGCCGAGAGCTTCCGCAGCCGGTTGCGGCCCTCGAGCGTGTCGCCGACGTCCGCAGCCCGTCGAATCCACCGGGCCGCCTTCGCGGCCGAGACGGGGAGCGGTTCGGCCGCCGTGGGGCGTGAGCCAAGTGAGGGGCCCGCGTTCGGCGCGGCGTTGTTGGCCGGCGGTGCAGCTGCGCCATCGGACGTCGCCGGCTGTTCCCGCTTCCGCTTCTTCGACCCGGCTTTTCGCCGGTCCTCGTTGGTGGCGACCATGCTGCTAGGGCTCTCTCGTGTGGATGCGGACGTGCGGGCGACTTCGGGGAACGGTATCGTATCGAAGCCGGAAGGGGCGATCCACCGGCCGCACCCCCTCTGGTGAAGCCATGCCCAAACCCACGGCCAGTCGTTCGACCACGCCCCGCGGATCCGTTCGGACCGCGGCTGCAGGGCTGGTCGTCATCCACGCGATCCTCGCGATCGCGACGTGCGGAACGGGATGCGCGCGTCCGGCCCGGGCCGACACGCCGGCGGTCGAGGAGCCTGTCCCGGAAACCCCGGCCCCGGAGCCCCCGCGGCCCGATCGTCACCCGGAACTCAAGCGGCTTTCGACCACCGAGGATGTGTGGATCGACGTCGAAGAGAAACAGGTCGTCGTCGGCGGCAGGGTGTCGCTCGACAAGGGGCCCATCGAGGTCTTCGCCTGCCCCGAACGCACCAAGGAACACGAGGCCGTCGTCGCGACGCGTTCAACCGCGCGGCTCGTGCATGCGGCGCTGCTCGCCATCGGGCTCGAACCGGGAAGACCGGTCTCCTTCGATCCCGCCTACGTCGCCGCCCGGGGGCCCGTCGTGAAGATCACGATGCGCTGGACGGACGCGACGGGCAGAGTCCGCGAATGCCCGGCGCAGGAATGGATCAGGGACACGACCACGGAGAAGCCGCTGCAGGCCGACTGGGTGTTCGCCGGCAGCATGTTCTGGAGGGATCCAAGCGACGGCACCGACTACTACCAGGCGGACGGCGGCGACCTGATCTGCGTGTCGAACTTCCCGACGGCCACCCTCGATCTCCCGATCGAGAGTTCGCAGTCGAACGACGCGCTCATGTTCGAGGTGTTCGCCGGCGTGGTTCCGCCCCGTGGCACCGAGGTGGAGATGATCCTCTCGGCCGCCCCGCAGGCCGGGCGGCCCGCGACCGATCGCTGACGCCGACCCGGCGATGGTCGAGCGCCGGCGGGCGGCCGCCGGAAACACCCACGCCACGGATCGGGCGGATCGCGGTTGTCAGCCCTGCCGCTCGATGAGATGGCAGTGGGCGAGGACCTGCTCGGGCGTGCTGACATACCCCGTGTAAAACGGTCCGAACTCGGCGTAGCGGGCGCTCGCCTCGTCGAAACGCATCGTGTAGACGATCTCCTTGAGCCAGTCGGGCCGCCGCGCCCAGAGCGTCACGCCCCACTCCCAGTCGTCGAGCCCGACCGACACCGTGATGAGCTGGGTCACACGGCCGCCGAACTTCATGCCCGACGCCCCGTGCTCGGCCATCAGCCGGCTGCGTTCCGACCAGGGAAGCATGAACCAGTTTTCCCCGACCTTCCGCTTCTTGTTCATCGGATAGAAGCAGACATTCGGCCACGGCGGGAGTTCCGGCTCCAGCCGTGCCTGCCGCATGGCGGGCTCACGGGCCGAGTAGCCCTGCACCTTCGCCCGGTAGGACGGGCTGTCGGCCACCTCGCCCTCGGCGACCAGCCGGGCGGCATACTGCTCGACCGTGGGCACATACTCGCTCACCTCGGTGAGGCTCACGAACGAGTAGGTGGGCACGAGTGCCGTGCCGAGGGGGCCGGCGAGCAGCCGCTGGTGCACGTCATCGACCTTGAGCGGGTCGGCATCCATCACCATCACGCCGAAGTCGGCTTTCTGGCCGGGCACGATCCAGGTCTGCAGCCGCGTCGGGGCGTGCGGCCCGGCCGGATCGAGCGCCGCCCTGAACTGCCTGATGCCCTCGGCCCGCGTCGCCAGCGTCAGGCCGGCCAGCCGCTGCCGGTCGAAGGCGTAGAAGAGGTGGCTGCAATGCCAACCGGTGCACGGCTGGATCGCCGTCTCGACGCCGGCGTGCGCTGCGGCGTGGGCGGCATGGCCCCCATGGGCGGGTGTGGCGGCTGGCTGGGCGGCTGGCTGGGCGGCTGGCTGGGCGGCTGGCTGGGCGGCTGGGTGTGTCACCGGGGGGCTCCGAAGGATTCGCGGCGGCTCGTCGCTGTCTGCCTGTGGACAACGTCGTGCATGCCCGTCGTCCGCTCGATCGACCGGGGGAAACGCCGCGGGTTTCCGCGGTCGATGATCGTCGCATCCCGCTCGGGCGGACTTTTTCTCTCGTCTCGCAGGAGTCTACGCTGCGCCGCCCGGGATTCCCAGCGTGCCGCCGCAGCGGGGCGGCTGTCCATGCGGGGCGATTCCACGGTAAGATGCCGGCGGACGGGCAGGATCAACGCTCAGGCCGCACACACGAAGGGGAACCGCACCATGGGACAGGCAATCGTCGATCCGGCCGAACTTCGCCGCTTCGCGGGCAGCCTGCGGAAGTTCAGCGAGGAAGTGGTCGCTCAGATGCAGATGGTGCAGCGGCAACTCGCCGCCCTGAGCGCCACCTGGCGCGACCAGGAGCAGCAGAAGTTTGCGGAGGAGTTCGAGGCGCAGCTGGGCACCTTCAAGCGGTTCGCCGAATCGACCGGCGAATACGTGCCCTACCTGATCCGCAAGGCCGAGCGGGTCGAGGAGTATCTGCAGCAGCGCTGAAAGCCCCCGTGGACGACCAGCCTTCATCGTCTCGCGTTCGCGAGCGGCGGTGGTTCGCGGACGACAGGCAGGGAGAGGATGCCGATGTCCACACAGGCAGACGTCAAATCGATCGACACGCTGGCCTTCATGAAGGCCGCGTTCGGAGTGTTTGGTCACGACAGCGGCCAGGCGCTCGCGGAGGTCGAAATCCAGGGGCAGCGGGCGGTGGAGTGGATCACCGTCGATCAGGCCGCCTTCTGGAAGGCCGAGACCCGCAGGATGACCGAGCTGGTCAACAAGGCGATCAAAGACCTCGAATACTGCCGCGCCTTCAAGAAGGTGGGCAACAACCAGCCCTCGTGCATCGAGGAGAAGAAAGCGCTCGAGAAGGCCAAGCAACGGCTGGCTCGGGCCGAGCAGAAGGCCGAGGCCGTGCGCCGCTGGACGCCGCTCGTGCAGCAGCAGTTCCGCGAGACCTGCGTGCGGCTGGTGCGGTTTCGGGAGGTGATCGACGTGGACTGCCCACGGGCGATGGCGCAGCTCGAGAAGATGCTCAAGGCGCTCGACGCCTACCGTCAGGTGTCGTCGCCGACCGGTGGTGCCGACGGCGCCGGCTCCTCGGGCGGCCAGGGCGTCACCCGCCAACTCGACGAATCCCCGCGGCCCGCCGCCGCCGCAGCCACGACACCGCCGCCGGCCGACGGCGGCACGGGAGCCGCATCATGAGGGTCGGAGATCTTTCCAGCGGCGCGTCCAAGCTCGCCAACGCGCTCAAGCAGCTCAACATCAAGTGGGAAGTCGCCGGCGAAGGCTGGCACGACGTCCGCGCGAAGGCCTTTCAGAAAGACAACATCGAGCCGCTCACCCCGAGCGTCAAGGAGACGCTCGACGCCCTGGGCCGGCTCGCGGAGGTGCTCGACCGGGCGATCCGCGACGTGAGCGACTCCGACGGCATGTAGCCGCCTCCATTCCGCACCGCACCCGAGGAAGATCCCCGCAGTGAGCACGACGCCCTCCGAGCCGATGACCGCGACCCCGTCGGCCTACGACCGCAACCTGCTCCGCGGTCAGATCGACATCCTCCGCCGGGAGGCCGCGACCCGCGCGCGGCTCGAAAACGAGATTCACGCGGAGCACGAGACCCGCAGCGCCGACGTCCGAACGAAGGCGAAGGCGGAGCTCGAGGCGACGCACGGGAAATACACCGCCGAGATCGAGGCGACCCAGCGGGAATACGCGGCGGTTCTCCAGAAGGCCGACGCGTTCCTCGCCGCCGAGCGGAAGAAGGTCGACGAGCAGCGGGCGGAGACCGACAAGAAGATCGCCCGCAAGGCCGACGCACTCGCGGTGCAGACGCAGGAGGAGGATGCGTTCGAGGAGGGCTCGTTCCGCGAGGTCTTCAAGGAGAAGAAGAAGGATCCGCTCCGTCTGTTCGCCAAGGGGGAGAAGGACCTCGCCCGCTCGTTGGCCCAGATCGACGAGGCGACGACGCGGGTCAACTCGTTCCTGGAGACCAGGCGGGTGGCGGCCGTGACGCCCGACGCCGCCGACTCCGCGGAGGCCCCCACGCAGGCACCCGAGGGCGATCCGCTCCAGGCCCTGGAGGGGCTGCGGGCGGCGGTGGACGAAAAAGCGAAGTCGATTCTGGGACTGCCGGCCGCGAAGACGGTCTTCGCGGGAGGGCTGCAGGCGGCGGCGATAGCCGTGCCGCTCCTCCTCGGGATCGTGGCGGCGGTGGCGGCCTTCTTCCTCGTGCCGGGCGATCTCGGCGTGAGGGCCGGCGTGGCCGGAGCCGCGGCGGCGATCCTCGCCGGGGTCGGGATCGGCGGCGGCCTCTGGACGATCGGCAAAATGCGGACGAGGGTCCGCGGGCAACTGGCGGAGATGGCCACGGAACTGGCGGCCAGCGCCACCCGGGCGGCCGTCCTGAAGCAACCCTGCCTCTCCTTCCTCGGAACCCGTCGCGACCAGCAGTCGGCGCGGATCATGGAACGCTTCAAGCAGGAGTCGGAACAGCGGGCGGCCCAGTCGGCGGCCAAACTAACCGCGATCTCGGCCAATCGCGACAAGTCGCTCGCCGACATCGAGGCCAAATACAAGACGGCCATGGAAACGCTTTCCGCCAAGGTGGCGGTGGCGCGGGAGGCGGCGGAGAAGAAGTATCCGCCCCGGCTGACCGCCCTCGAAACGAGCCGATCCGAGGAGATCGCGCGGATCGAGCGGGAGCGCGACGAGAACCTGACGGCGGCCGACACGCGGCGACGCGACCGCCACGCGGCGATGACCGCCCAGTGGCGTACGGCCCGCGAGCAGACCAAGGCCATCTACGACGAAGCCAACCAGATCGACGCCGCCGCCTTCCGTTCCTGGGCGGACCTGGCCAGAGACGACGTGCCCCTGCCCGTCGATCCGCCGGCCGGGCTGCGATTCGGCCATGTCGATCTCTCGCTCGAGAAGGTCCCCGGCGGGGTGTCGAGCGACCCGGCGCTCAATGCCTTCGGTCCGATCTCCTGGACGCAGCCGGCCATCCTGCCCTGGCCCGTGGACTCGTCGCTGCTGATCAAGACGACGCCCGAGGAAAAGGAGACGTCGTCGGCGATGATGCAGGCGCTCATGCTGCGGATCGCCTCGGGCATCCCCGCCGGTCAGAGCCGGTTCACGATCATCGACCCGCTCGGCCTCGGCAAGCAGTTCGCCGGCTTCATGCACCTCGCCGACTACGACGAGCTGCTCGTCACCAGCCGCATCTGGACGGAGCCCCAGCTCATCGAGCAGCGGCTCGCCGACATCACCGAGCAGATGGAGGTGGTGATCCAGAAATACCTCCGCAACGAGTATGAATCGATCGGCGCCTACAACGCCGATGCCGAGGTTCCGGAGCCCTATCGCTTCGTGGTGGTGGCCAACTTCCCGGCCAACTTCAACGAGACGAGCGCACGACGGCTGGCGAGCATCGCCTCGTCGGGGGCCCGCTGCGGCGTCTACGTGATCGTCTCGATCGATCCGACCCAGCAGATGCCGTCGGGGTTCAGCCTCGCCGACATCGAGCAGCAGTGCACCACGCTCGTTCTCAAGAACGGCGTCTACACCTGGAAAGACGCCGAGTATTCCAAGTGGCCCTTGAAGGTGGAGCAGGCTCCCTCCGACGAGGTCTTCACCCGCATCATCCAGCGGGTCGGCAAGGCCGCCAAATCGGCCAAGCGGGTGATCGTGCCATTCGACCGCGTGGCCCCCACCGAAGACCAGTGGTGGAAGGGGAGCACGGCCGAGGAGGTGCTCGCGCCGCTCGGGCCGGCCGGCGCGAAGAAGCTGCAGTTTCTCAAGCTCGGCAAGGGCACCAGCCAGCACTGCCTGATCGCCGGCAAGACGGGCTCGGGCAAGTCCACGCTCATGCACGCGATGATCACGAGCCTCGCGCTGCAATACAGCCCCAATGAGATCCAGTTCTACCTGATCGACTTCAAGAAGGGCGTCGAGTTCAAGCTCTACGACCACTACCAGCTCCCGCACGCCCGCGTGATCGCGATCGAGAGCGAACGCGAGTTCGGCCTCTCGGTGATGGAGCAACTCGACCGCGAACTCAAGCGCCGCGGCGACCTGTTCCGGGAGCTCTCGGTGCAGAACGTCGCCGGCTTCCGCCAGACGAACCACCCCGATCCGATGCCGCGGATCCTGCTGCTGATCGACGAGTTTCAGGAGATCTTCGTCGAGGACGACAAGATCGCCCAGGACGCTTCGCTGATCCTCGACCGGCTCGTCCGCCAGGGGCGTGCGTTCGGCATCCACGTGCTCCTCGGATCGCAGACGCTCGGCGGCTCCTACAGCCTGCCGCGGGCCACGATGGGGCAGATGGCGGTGCGGATCGCCCTGCAGTGCAACGAAGCCGATTCGAGCCTGATCCTCTCCGAAGACAACACCGCCGCCCGGCTGCTCACCAGGCCCGGCGAGGCGATCTACAACGACGCCAACGGCATGGTCGAGGGCAACAATCCCTTCCAGGTCGTGTTCCTCACCGACGAGCAGCGGGAGCAGTTTCTCGGATCGCTCCGCAAGCTCGCCGACCGGCGGACCGACATCCCGCACCTCGAGAGGATCGTGTTCGACGGCAACCAGGCCGCCGATCCGGCCGGCAACCCGTTGCTCACGGAGCTGCTCGCGTCGGGCACCGTCCATGGTGCCGAGCTCGTCGCGCCGCTGGCCTGGATGGGCGATGCGATCGCCATCAAGGATCCGACGGCGGCCATCTTCCGCCGCCAGGGCGGCGCCAACATGCTGATCGTGGGCCAGCGGGAGGATCTGGGGACTTCCCTCCTGGCCATCTCGATGGTGAGCCTCGCCGCGGGCTTCGACCCGCACCCGGGCGGAGCCCTGGGCAGGCCGGGCCGGTTCGTGCTGCTGGAGCCGGCGATCGCGGAAGAGCGGCCCGACATCCTGCTGTCGCAGCTCGCGGGCCATCTGCCGCACGAGATCGAGGTGGTGGGGCGGTTCGGTGTGGCCGACGCCTGCGAGCGGCTGGCCGTGGAGGTGAAGCGCCGGCTCGACGAGCAGGTGCAGGACGCCGAGGCGGTGTTCGTGGTCGTCCGCGACCTCGGCCGGTTCCGCGAGCTTCGCAAGAACGACGGCGACTTCGGGTTCTCGATGGGTGACAAGAAGGCCGGGCCTGCCGACAACTTCCTCACGATCCTCAAGGATGGCCCGTCGGTCGGGATCCACATGATCATCTGGTGCGACTCGCTGACGAATCTGCAGCGGACCTTCGACCGAAACTCGATCAAGGAGTTCGAGCTGCGGGTGCTCTTCCAGATGAGCGGCAATGACTCGAGCCAGCTGGTGGACAGCCCGATCGCGGCCAAGCTCGGTCCGCAGCGGGCCATGTTCATCCACGAGGAGACGGGCACGCTCGAGAAGTTCCGCCCCTACGCGTTCCCGACGAAGGAATGGCTCGAGACCGTCACCGCGGAAATGCGGAAGCGGCCGCAGGGCACGCCGGTGGAGCGGCCCGCGGCCAGGCCGCCGGCGACGGCCGCCGAAACGAGCGTCACGAGCGATGCCGGGGGCGGTCTGGGCGGGTTCACCGCCTTCGGTGGCGGCGGCGACTTCAACTTCTCGAAGCTGCTCGACGACCTGCCGGGCGGCGATGCATCCGCTTCCGGCGGGGAGCCCGGGCCGGCATCCGAACCGCCGGGGACCTGACTTCGCCAGCCTGCGGAGGCTTGCTTCGGGCTGGCTGTGTCCGGGCCGGCTCGGCTGAGTCAGGGTCGTCACGGGCGGGGTGCCCATGCCCCGTAATACGGGTCACACTTGAGCCGTGCGCGTGCCCCAGCGAGTCGCGCAGGTTGAACGGACTTCCGCCCGGCGGAGCTTGCGCACCATCACGGCGTGCTGACGCCGGCCAAGTTTTTGGCCGCCGCCTTGAGGAACTGCTGCATGGTTGCGGTGTTGGCATCGCGATGTGGACTGACCATCGACCACCCGGTCGCTGGGTCGACGATGCCGAAGACCCGGATCGACTTTCGACCGTTGTGTCGCACGACCGTGGGGCGTGATCCCTTGGCAGCCCATACCGATGTCAACGTTCCCTGCTGCCCGCACCGAGCCTCATCCTGAAACCAGACGCGAACTCTGGTGCGCGGCCGGGACGCCCGTACTTTGTTCACAAAAAGGGGGCGCACCGCTTGAAAGCCTTGGCCGCAGCCGGATCTTGTCGAGGATGTCTGGGCCGGGGCTTGAGGCAGACAAAGCCATGACGATTCAGCAACTTCTAGATCCCGTTGAGAGAGAAGGTCTTGCCGAATTCGCGACCTAGAATCCCCTGAATCTGCGGCCCTCGGAGCGATGCCACGCCATCTCTTGGCGTGGCACCAGCCTTCACTCGCTGAACGAAACGAGCCTCTTGCTCGGGTGACAGTCGGCGCTGGCGATCGGGTGCGGTGCGACCACGCACCGCCTTGATGCCGCCGTCACGATAGGCGTACGCCCAACGCTGCACGAACCTGCGACCGCGGCCTACGACGTCAGCAACTTCCAGCGCTTGCCGCCCCTGCACCACCATCAACACGCTGCGAAACCGATCCCGCTGCATCGCATCCGATTCCTTGGAAATCAGGCGAGCGAGCCTGCGCCGAGCGCCGCCCTTCCGTTCGACGATATCCATGCGGCCTCCTTGTTTGGGAGTCGCATCATCGCACTGGCAGGCAGAGCGCGCAAGATGGGAAAGCAGGACAGAGGCGCGCGAGTCTCAAGTGGGACCCGTATGAGAACCCTTTCCACCCCCGCAAGGGGCATGAGGATTCTCTCACAAGACCTGGGTCAGGATTTGGGGAGGGGGTCAGGTGGGGGAAGAGTTTCCACTGGCGTGTCCCACCTGCGGCGGCGACATCCGGCTGATCGCGTTACACCAAAGCCGGGGCCGATCCGGAAGATTCTCACACATTTGGGAGAGCCGCTCGAGCCTCCGCCGCTCTCGCCAGCTCGTGGCCCGCCCACTGACTGGGGCGAGCTCGTGCAGACGCACGACGATCGGGCGATCTTTCAGGGACGGATAGATGAGCTGCCCGTGATCGACATCCACAGCCTCTGACCGATGTCGAACGCGAGGCGTCGAAGCCACGGGAACGGCCGACCGGGACACGGCCCGCGCCGACACGCGAAAAACGCCATCGCAGGGGGATGAGCGGCGTTTTGGGCGAACCGTCTCCGGATGGCCGAAACGCTCAAGTTCGCTGCTCAAGGGTAGTCCGTCAGCCGGAAGACCTTTGCGGAAGTGCCATTGACCGGGCTGTCCTTCACGAAAACCACACGGATGGGTGGTAGGACCATCTGACTTTGAGAACATACCGTATCGCATCGAGGCCGGCGGGCCCGCGGGAGCCGATCTCGTGAAGTGCCGCCGCATGCCGGAGCAACCCATGACCCGAAAATCAGTTTCTCATGAAGCCATTGCCTCGCCCCGCGCCACCACGGCACCTGGATGGCTGAACCTCGAGCAGCAACGCACCAATTGGCTCGTGATTGCGGCGATCGCGTGCGCGGGCTTGGCGGGGCTCGTCACAGTGCGGAGTTTCCGCAGCGCCGACGACCCGCGGGCGATCGAGCGACGCTGGCGCGAACTTCAAGACGCCGTCAAGGCGGGGCTCGACGCCGGCCGCCCCGCCAGTGCCGTGTCGGCTGCCGAGGCTGCGCTCTTGGTGGCGGTGGCGAACTTCAAGGAGCCCAACCCCGCCGTCGCTGAATCGTGTCGTCGATTGGCGGAATCTTATCTGGCAGCCGGAGAGTATGCGGCCGCGCGAGTTGCCGCCGCACGGGCCGTGGGCAACTACGAGTCGTTGCTCGGCCAAGCCGATCTGGAGACGGCGGCCGTGGCGGGCGAGTACGGGATGATTCTCGGCCGGCTTGGCGACTTCGCCGAGGCGCGTCCCCTGCTCGAGGGCGTTCTCCGAGCGTGCGAAAAGCTGGCCGGGCCCGAGGCGGCGGCCACCGCGGCGGCCATCCAGAATTTGGCCGACTTCAACGTGTTTGAAGGGCAATACGAAGCCGCGGCCCCGCTCTACGAGCGGGCGGTCGAGATCACGACAAAAACCGCCGGGCCGGCTGGCCTGCCGACCGCCGCCGCGATGGCGGGCCTCGGCGCATGCCTCGCCCGCGGCGGCGCGCCCGATGCCAAGGTCGATTCCAAAACCGACCGAGCTGCGCAGATGGCCCGCGAACGGGCCGAGGAGCTGCTCGAACGCAGCCTCCTCATCCAGCAGCGGGCCGCGGGCCCCGCCGACAGGCGGGTCGTGCCCACGCTCCTGGGGCTGGCGGCGCTCCGCCAGGCGCAGAATCAGCCCGAGCAGGCGGAGACGATGGCCCTCGAGGCGCTGGCGATTTCCGAGGCCGGTTTCGGGCCCCGGCATCCAGCGACGGCGGCAGCCCTCGCGGAGTACGCAGCCCTCGTCAAAGCTCGCGGCGACCTGCCTCTCGCCCAGCGGTGCCTCGATCGGGCGGCCGTGATCCGCAACAACACGCTCGGACTGGGGCATCCCGACACGATCGCGGCCCTCGACCAGCTGATCGATGTGCTCGTTGCCCGCGCTGACTACAAGACGGCAGAAAAGCCCTGCCGCGCGATTCTGCAAGGCCTCACGACCAAGCGGCCGGAGGATGCCGCGGCCACACGGCGGGCAACGGAGCGGCTGGCCGACGTGCTCGAACACACCGAGCGGGCCGATGAGGCGAAGGCACTCCGGCAGCGGCTCGCGCCGCCACCCGAGCCGGCCGTCCCAACCCCTGCCCCCGCGGCCGCGGCCGCACCCGGCAAGGCCGGCTCATGACGAAACGCGACGTTCGCTGGGCGATCACGGCGGTGGGGCGGGCTCGCCACGCACGCTCTCGCTCCGCACCCGGTAGATCTTGATCCACGAACTGGTCATCCCCAACATCTCGGGTAAACGCGTGGGCGCTTCGTCGAGCCAGGCTGGGGCGTCCTGGCCGTCCACGAGCCGATCCACAAACGAGGGTTCGCGGGTGCCGCGATCCGGCCCAACGCCGTCGAAATCGTAGGCCTGCGCAGACGCCAGCCCCGCCCACGAGGGAATAACGATGTGCGTCACACCAGCGGCCACGAGGGCACTTCGAAACGCCTCCTCGTCGGCCTCTCGAAGCGGCATCGCCGTTCGTTTGAGCCCCGCTGCGTTCTCCCAGTAGAGCGTGCCGATCACCTGGCAGTTTCCACTACTGTCCGGTTATAAGTCGAACAAACTCAACTGTTTATGATCGACGTCCTGCTCGGATGTGGCAATTTTGGCCTGAAGGGCCTGTAAAAGCGGCGTTTTCTCAAACAGCGAGATGCTCAGGCCCTGGAGGATTTCGTAGAGGCTCCGCTCGACCCCGAGTTTCGCGATAGCGTCCTGCGGTAAGGCGGAACTCGCGGTACCACTGATGCGCCCGTCCCCCGGCGGGGCCGGTGCGGTGCCCTCGCCGTGGCGCACGGCGAATCGCGGTGCCTGGGGGCTGCTGGCGGGGGGCTCCATCCCACAGGTAGTGTACGGGCGATCACATCCCGCGTCCACCGGCTGCTCCGCCCATGGTCGCCGCCCTCTGCGGATTTCCCACGCGGCCCCGCCCCCGGCCGCATGCCGGCCCCGCGCCACGCCGCCGCTACGAGCGTCGCCGCCCCGAGAAGACTCCGCTCCACAAGGTCATCTCCGAGAACCTCACAAGCTGGCTCGAGTGGCGCGACCAGACGGAGCGGCCCGTGCCGGGCTACGTCGAGGAGGAGTTCCGTGCGTATCTCGAGTGCGGCATCCTCTGCTTCGGCTTTGGCCGTGCGATCTGCACGGGCTGCGGCCAGGGGTTTGTGATCGCGTTGTCCTGCAAGGGACGGGGCGTCTGCCCGATGTCGAACGCGAGGCGTCGAAGCCCCGGGAACGGCCGACTGGGACACGGCCTGCGCCGACGCGCGAAAAACGCCATCGCAGGGGGATGCGCGGCGTTATGGCGAACCGCCTCCGGATGGCCGAAACGCTCAACGCTCAATTTCGCTGCTCAAGGGTAGTCCGTCAGCCGGAAGACCGTTGCGGAAGTGCCATTGACCGGGCTATCCCTAAGTCTGCCCGGGCAGGAGGCGGAGACCATCGGTCGGGTAGGCTACCGTGGCCGGCGTCCGACCGGGACGGCGACGGTTTGCGGCCGGCCGTCGCGGACGATCTCGATATCCACCGTCGCGCCGATCGGAGCCCTGGTGAGCTGGAGCACCAGCCCCGCCGGCTCGGCGACGGGCTCGCCGTCGAACGACACGACGACGTCCCCGCGGCGGATGCCGGCGAGCGCGGCGGGTGACTTCGGCTCCACCGCCTCAACGAGCACGCCGAAGCCACCCGGCCCGGACGTCCGCAGGGCCATCCCGAGGTAGCCCCGCTCCACATAGCCGCTCTCGAGGATCGCACCGCTGACCTGCCTCGCGGTGTTGCTCGGGATCGCGAAGCCGATGCCGCTGTAATCCTTGCCGACGATCGCCGTGGTGATGCCGACCACGCGGCCGTGCACGTCCACGAGCGGACCGCCCGAGTTGCCCGGGTTGATCGAGGCATCGGTCTGGAGAAACTCCTGATACGGGCTGTCGAGCACGCCGCGCCGCCCGACCGCGCTCACGATTCCGTAGGTCAGGGTGCGGTCGAGCCCAAAGGGGCTGCCGATCGCCCACACCATTTCGCCCACCTCGATCGAGTCGCTGTCACCCCAGGAGGCCGCGGGCAGATCGCGGCAGTCGATCCGCAGCACGGCCAGATCGGTCGCGGGATCGGCTCCCGCCAGTTCGGCCGTGAACCGGCGGCCGTCCGAGAGCGTGACGTCGATCTGGTGGCTGTTGGCGACGACGTGATAGTTGGTGACGATCACCCCATCGGCCGCCACGATCACGCCGGACCCGACCTCTTCATCGGTCACGCCGACGGGCGACAGCCCGCGAAGGGCGGCGATCTCGTCGGCGACGGTCATCAGCCGACGTTTCGAGGTCACGTTGACGACCGACGGGCCGATCACTTTCGGGAGCATGGTGAAGAGCTTGCCGACCGCCCTCAGCTCGGCCCCGGCGGCCGCGTCGCGGATCGCGGCGATCTCGGCCCTGATCCGCGCGTAGTGCATCCGACCGAGGAACGACGGCCAGACGATCAGCCCCACGAGCCCGATCAGCCCCGCGAAGAGCATCAGCGTCCGGCGGGAGGCCGCCGGGATACGGTCGCCGGGCAGGTCGCTCATGGCGTCGGTTCCCGCCGGCCAGCCCCGTCGATCGCCCGGAGCCGGACGAGGTTGACGGCCGTCTTCGCCCCCCGGGAGGCGGCCAGTTCGGGGCCACCGCCGAGCGTGTGCTCCGTCACCGTCGTGCCGGCGGCGGTGGCGATCGCGATGTCGATCGCCTGGCGGCCGTCGTGCGCCGGCCGCACGGCCCCCACGCCGAGGCCCACGGCGGCGCCACACTCGCTCCGGGCCCGCTCGGCGAGCGCTCCCGGATCGACGAGCCCGCCGTGCGGGAGGACGATACCTCCCCGAAAGACGTCGCCGATCGCCCGCCGCGCGGCGGCCTGGGCCAGCAGGGTCGCGACCCGTCCCGCCGTGCCGATCTCGACGCTCGCGACCGAACCTCCGGCCGCGGCGACCGCGACCAGCGTCGCATCCTCGACCTCGTCGTCCTCGACGCCGTAGGCGATCACCCCGAGGCAGTCACGGATCGTCGCCGCGGTGGGGGCGATCTTCGCCAGACATTCCGCCTCGTCGCGGCCGCGGGCGGCGATCCGCAGCGTGATCGTCGCCTCGTGGGCCGTGATGCCGACGAGCGGATCGCGGCCGCGCCGGACGAGATCGGGGAGCATCGCCTCGATCGCGCTTTCACCGGCACCGAAACACTTGATCCGCCGCTGCACGATCGTAGCCCGGTCCGGCATCATTCCGAGCAACGCCGACTCGACCGTGCCGGCCCACATCCGCTTCATCTCCGACGGAACGCCGGGCAGGGCGAAGATCCTGCACCGACCTCCAGGGCGGTCGATGTCGATGTCGATGCCGGGGGCCGTGCCGTCGGGATTGGGGATGCTCCGGCTGCCGCGCGGAAAGAGGGCCTGCCGCCGGTTCGACTCCGGCATCGGCGCACCACGACGGGCGAACCGCGATTCGACGGTCGCGAGCGCCTCCTCCGAAAGGTCGAGCGGCACGCCCGCCACCGCCGCCAGCACGTCACGCGTCAGATCATCGGCCGTGGGGCCGAGCCCGCCGGTCACCACCACCAGGTCGGCCCGTCCGGCGGCGAGCCGAAAGGCCTCGACCCCCGCCTCCATGGTGTCGGGCACGGTGGTGTGAAACGTCACGGGAATCCCGAGCACGCCGAGTTCGGACGCCATCCAACGGCTGTTGGTGTCGAGCCGCTGGCCCGAGGTGAGTTCGTCCCCGATCGCGATCACTTCGGCGTGCATCGTGCTTTGCCAGGCTCCGTGGGCGGCGGCCCCCAGCGGCCGCCACGCCCGTTCCTTCATACACTCCCCGACAGGCCGGGAACAGCCGCGGCGGACGCAGGGCTGGCCGCTTTCGGTGCCTGCGGGAACAATGCATCCCATGAACATCGGACTCCTCGGCAGCGATTGGCGCATGGCGGAAGTCGTCTCGGCGGCCATGCGCCGCGGAGATCGGGTCGTGGCGGCCTGGGGCGCCGGCGACGACCATCCGGCCCGGATCGCCTCGTGGGAGTCGCTGCTCGACCCCGCCACCTGCCAGCTCGTGCTCGTGGGCTCCGACGACTGGGACCAATCCCGCGCCGAGGCCGTTCGCGCGCTCGTGCAGACCGGACGGCCGCTCGTGCTCTCCCAGCCGCTCGAGCTCTCGATGCTCTGGGCCTACGAGCTCGACATGATTCGTCGCGACACGGGGGGCCTGCTCATCCCCTGCCTGCCCGACCGGCTGCATCCGTTCGTGGGCCGGCTGCGCGAGGCGCTCGCAGGCGACGGTGAACAGGGTGCCGCGGAATCGCTCCTGCTGGAAAGGCGGATGCAGGATCGGTCGCGGCCCGCGGTGCTCGCGCAACTCTCCCGCGACGCCGACCTGATCCGGGCGATCGCCGGTGATCCGACGAGGCTTTCGACACTCGGCTCGGCCCTCCCGGAGTCGGCATGGAACACACTCGCCGTCGGCTTCACCGGGCCGACCCAACTTCCCGTCCGCTGGCAGGTTGCCCCCGGCGAGGCCCCCGGCCTGACACTGCGGCTCCAGACCGCCCGCGGCGCGGTCGTGGTCGATGCCCCTGACGCGGCCCTGCGACCGTGGACGTGGACGGCCGGGGCCACGGATACGGCCATCTTCGACCGCGGCGCCGCGATGCTCGGCGTCATCGACCGCCATCTGGCGGGCACGTCCGCGCCGGCCGACGTGCCCGAGGCCGCCACCTGGGCCGATGCGGCGCGGGCGATCGAGCTCGCGGAGACCGTGCCGCGGAGCCTGACCAGGGGCCGCGCGATCGACCTCCATCGGGAGGAGTTTTCGGAGATGGGCACGTTCCGGGGCACGATGGCGTCGCTGGGCTGCGGATTGATCATGGCCGCTCTCATGGTGGTCGTGATCGCCACGCTCGTGGCCGGAATCGCGCAGGAGTTCGGCTGGAAAATGCTCGGTTCCCTGGCCGACTCCTGGCCGGCGATCGTGCTTGCGGTGCTCGGATTGTTCCTCGTGCTCCAACTCCTCCCGCTGTTTGTCGGGGGGGACCGCGGGGCCGGCGGCACGAACGGCGAAACATGAATCATTTCCCGGGCGGCGGCATGTTTTTCCGCATCGGCGTCCCGGGCGTGCCCCGACCGCAGCGGGTGGAAAGGTGTGCCGGCTGACGGGCCGGCGATCAATCGCCGCGGCGCGGCGGTCGATGCTCCCTGGAGTCGTGGTGACGGAGCCTGGATTCGGCCCCGCGCCAGACCCGACGGGGGAGTCAAGCCTGCATGCGGTATCCGTCGGCATTCATGCCGCTGGTGGTGTTCGCGGTCACCGCGTTCGCGTGCCCCCCCGCCGACGCCGAAGCACGTCGCACGGCGATCGTGCAAGCGATCGAATCGCAGCGCGACTCGGTCGTCAACATCCATGGCCAGAAGGTCGTGGGGAATGACACGGGTGACGAATCCCAGGTCCGACGCGTCAACGGCATGGGCACGGGCGTCGTCGTCGATCCCCGGGGCTACGTGGTGACCAACTACCACGTCGTGGAGGGCGTGCGACGCATCGAGGTCACGCTCTCCTCCGGCAAGACGGCCAACGCCACGCTCGTGTCGCACGATCCGCGGACCGATCTGGCCGTGATCCGGATCGAAACCGACGACTGCCTGAAGGTCGCCACCATCGGCACGTCGTCCGATCTGATGATCGGCGAAACGGTGCTCGCCCTCGGCAACGCCTACGGCTACGAGCACACCGTCACCCGGGGCATCGTCTCGGCCCTGCACCGCAACGTGGAGGTGAGCCGGACCCAGCGTTACGACGACCTCATCCAGACCGACGCCAGCATAAACCCCGGCAACTCCGGCGGCCCGCTGCTCAACATCAACGGGGAAGTGATCGGCATCAACGTGGCGGTCCGCGCCGGGGCCCAGGGGATCGGATTCGCGATCCCGATCGACCGGGTGCTCGACGTGATCTCGCGGCTGCTCTCCGCCGAACGGATCGACCACACCTGGCACGGCCTGGTCGTCCGCGGGGACGGCGAGCGGGGCGCGGTGGTGGAGACGGTCCATTCCGAGAGCCCGGCCGAGAGGCTGGGCATGCGGGCAGGCGACCTGATCACCCGGATCGACGACGTCTCCGTGTCGCACCAACTCGACGTCGAGCGGGCGATGCTCGGCCGCAAGGCGGGCGAGAGCGTGGCCGTGACCGTCGTCAGGGCGGGCGCTTCGGAGCGGTTCGACCTCCCGCTGGCGCAGGTCCGCCGCGACGCCGAGTCGCTCGACGACCGCTGCTGGGCGGAGATCGGCCTGCGGCTCCAACTCGCCCCCGCCGCCAAGGTCCAGAAACTCCAGGCCCGCTACCGCGGCGGGATGATCGTGACCGCCGTCCGCGACGGGGGCCCGGCGAGCGAACAGGGCATCCAGGAGGGCGATATCCTCGTCGGGCTCCATGTCTGGGAGACGATCGCCCCGGAGAACATCGCCTACATCCTCGACAAGGCGGTGGAGGAGCATCTCAACCCGATCAAGTTCTACGTGCTTCGCGGCCGCGAAACGCTCTTCGGTCACATCGTGTCCGACACGGTCCGCCGCTGAGCGTCGCCACGCCGTCGCGGCCGACCGATTTCCCGGCGGTCGCGGCCCGGGCTTCCCCGGCTCCCCGGGGCGGCGACAATCAGGGCATGGAACTCGACTTCGTCGCCCAGCTGCTGGCCCGCATCCCCCTCGACCCGCGGCTCGAAGTGCCCCCCGGCGATGACGCGGCCGTGCTCCGACCGCCGGCTGGACGACGCACGGTGGTCACCGTGGACATGCTGATGGAGGGCGTGGACTTCATCCTGGGGCCCGACTGCCCGCCGCGGCTCGTCGGCCACAAGGCGCTCGCCGTGAATCTGAGCGATCTGGCCGCGATGGCCGCCCGTCCCGAAGCGGCGGTCGTGGCGGTGGCGCTGCCGCACCGCCACGGCGAGACGCTCGGCCGTGGCCTGCTCGACGGGATGCTGGAACTGGCCGCCGCGCACGGCGTCACGCTCGCGGGCGGCGACACCAACTCCTGGGATGGCCCGCTCGTGATCAGCCTGACGGCGATCGGGAGCGTCCTACCGGGGCGGGCGTGGCGTCGCGACGGCGCCCGGCCCGGCGACCTGATCCTCGTCAGCGGCGGCTGCGGCGGCAGCCTGTTGGGCCGTCACCTTGCCGTCGCGCCCCGCTGCCGCGAGGCGGTCGTGATCTCGGAGCGGTTCGTCGTTCACGCCGCGATCGACGTCAGCGACGGGCTTTCACTCGACCTGGCCCGCATGATGCAGGCCAGCGGCACCGCGGCGGTGCTCGATCTCGCGGCGATCCCCATCCATCCCGATGCCGTGGCGCTGGCCTCGCGGCCGGGGGACGGCCGCAGCCCGCTCGACCACGCTCTCGCCGACGGGGAGGACTTCGAACTGGTCCTGGCCCTGCCCCCCGACGAAGCCCGCCGACTCGTCGCCGACGCGCCGGCCCTCGTGGGCACGCCGTTCACGATCATCGGCGAGGTCGTCGCCGGCTCGGGGCTCGCCGCACGATCCGCGGACGGCACGGTCGCACCGCTCGAACCGCGGGGATACATCCATGACTTCGGCGCCTGACGGCAGTGCGGACGATCCGTCTTCCCGCCAGTTGGCGGTGGCGGTCCACGACCTGCGGGAGCTCGACCTGCTCGCCACGCGACTCGCCGCCGCCCTGCCCCGTCCCGCGTTCGTCGCGCTCCACGGCGATCTCGGTGCCGGCAAGACCACGCTCGTCAAGGCGGTGGCCGCCGCGGCGGGCATCGATCCGACCGAGGTCGTGAGCCCGACGTTCGGCCTCGTCCACGAGCACGCCGGTCCCGGAGCCTCGCTCCTCCATGCCGACATGTATCGCCTGCAGTCCCCCGAGGACCTCTGGGAGATCGGCTGGCACGACGCCGTCGCCCGCACGACCTGGGTGTTCGTCGAGTGGCCGGAGCGGATCGCGGCCGCGCTCCCCGCGGATCGGCTCGACGTCACGTTCGAGATCGACGCCCCCACGGTCCGGACGCTCGTGTTCAGGAGTTCCGGCCCGCAGCACGACGCGGTGCTCGACGCCTTGAGGGCCGCCGGGTGAGGTGGGCCGGTTTCAGAGCACGAGTTTTCGGACCGCCTGAAACTGCGGGTGCTCGGCGGTGCGACACCATTCGAAGAGCACCGCCTCGGTCGTCGTGAGGATCACCCCGCCTGACTCCAGCCGTCGCAGCGCGACCTCGTGATCGAGCGGATGCCGGGAGGCGACCGCGTCAACCGCCACCGACACGCCGACGCCCCGGCCGAGGAGGTCGAGCGCCGTCTGCGCGACGCAGATGTGGGTCTCGATGCCGCAGAGCACGATGCCTGCGACACCGGCGGGGATCGACGCGAGAAACGCGGCGGAGCCGCAGCAGCTGAACGCCATTTTCGTCACCGCGGGGGGCAAGCCCGCGGCCAGCGCGGGGGCGGTGGGTCCGAGTCCCTTGGGATACTGCTCCGTGAGCACCGCGGTCACACCCAGCAACCGGGCCGCCTCGACGAGCCGCGCACACCGGGCGATCAACCGGTCGGCATCGGGCATGGCCGGGAGCAGTCGCTCCTGAACGTCGATCACGCAGAGCATCGACGTGGCGGGATCGAGTGGCATGGCGAAAGGCCTCCTGGCGGCCGGTTCAGCCGGTGGGAATCGAGGGGACGGCCGGCGACGCCTGCGGCTCGACGGTGAGATCGATCGTCTTGCCCGGGGTGCCGTCGTCCGGCAGCGCCCGCAGGCGGGCGATCTTGGCGGCGGCCGTCGGTTCGCCCGGCTGTTCGTGCCCCGGCGCCGACCCGAAGACGATCGTGTTTCCCTCGGCGCCGACCAGCTCCCAGGCCCGCACCTCGCCCGTCTTGGTGAGTGCCGGCCGGCATTCGACCAGTCCGAGCGGCTTCCAGTCGGGCCCCAGGGCCGCGGCGAGCGCCGCCCCCTGCTCCACCACCTGATCGCCCCACGGAAAGCCGACCGTTCCCTGAGGGCCCGAGGCCACTCCGCTGACTTTCGGATAGGCGGCGGCGGCCTCCGCGGTGAAGTCCTCGCTCGGCAGCACCACCCCCTCGGCATCGACGGCAAGCAGCCCGCCGGGCACGCCCACCATCGCCACCGGCTCGCGACATCGCACCTGCACCCGCGCTCCCGCCGGATGCCGCACCCTCACCGACACCACCTCCCGCACCCACGGATGCATGTCGAACGCCCGCGCGAGCCGCCGCACCAGCTCTGGATCGTCGAGCGGCAGGCCATCGGCGAGGCTCGCATCGCGGAGCGCCTCGAGCTTGAGATCGCCCCGAATCCAGGGCGCGACGCCCTCCAGCTCGACCGCTTCGGGATGGAGCACGAGGTCGGCATCGCCCCGCACGCGGTCGCCCAGCCGCGACCAGGCCGTCCACCCGCAAAGCACCGCCGCTGCGGCGACGACGATCGACGCCAGTCCGGCCCGGTGCTCGTCGAGGAAGCGGCCGAACCCGTTGACCGCGGGGGGCTCGGATGGCTGTTCGCGACGACGCGACGGAGGATTCATGACATCCCGGGGCGGGGCCCGGCTCACCAGACCTCGATCTGGGGCGTGAGCTCGATGCCGAGCTTCTCCCGCACCCGGGCCCGCACCGTCTCGACGAGCGTGCGGACGTCGTCGTCGGAGCAATGCGGACCAGCCACCACGTAGTTGGCGTGCGGCGCGTAGACGGCGGCGTCACCCGCCCGCAGGTCCCGCGCGCCGGCCTGCGTGACGAGCGATTCCGCGGTGGTCCCCAGCGGATCCTTGAACATCATCGCGACGCTTCGCGTGCCGCTCGGCTGCGCGGAGCGGCCGACGATCCACTGCTTCTGCATCCGTTTGGTGAGCAGGGCCGGATCCTCCTCGTCGAGGTCGAGACGGCAGCCGATGATGATGCAGTCGTCGAGGTTGCTCCACCGCGACTCGAAGGCGAGTCGCGAGCGTTCGCGAACCTCGAGCGTGCCGTCGCCGAGCATCACCGTCACGTCGGCGACCCGCTCGCCGATGTCGCCGCCATGCCCGCCGGCATTGCCGACCAGCGCGCCGCCGATCGTGCCCGGCACGTCGACGAGCGTCTCCAGGCCGCTCAAGCCCGCCTGCACCGCGGCCGACACCACGTGCACGAGCTTGGCACCGGCACCGGCCCGAATCACGGGCGACTCCACCTCGATGCCGCAGAACGACGGGGCCGAAAGCCTCACGACCATGCCGGCGAAGCCCGAAGCGGGAACGAGCACGTTCGAGCCGCCGCCGATCACCCGCAGCGGGATGTTCTGCTCGTGGCACCGCTTCACCACGCGGGCCAGGGCCTCCACATCGATCGGCTCGCAGAAAAACGCGGCGGCTCCGCCGATTCCCAGCCAGGTGTGGTGGGCGAGCGGCTCCAGGCACGAAACCGCCACTCCGAGGTCGTCGAAGGGGGTGGCTGCCGATGGCCTCGGCTCGGCGGCGGATGTGGAAGGGGAACGCTGATTCATCGCTCGGATTCCTCGCGGGCAGGCGACCGCCCCGGCCGGTGGGCGGGGTCGGTGCGGCATTGAAGCCGTGGGGATTGTGCCTCACCGCGCGGTGCACCGTCCATGCCTCTCCGCCCCGAGCCGCTCACGCGGCCCGCCGGCGGTCGAACGGCGCCACCGCGGGGTGGGCCAGCTGCAGCCAGCCGTTGACGAGGATTTCCAGGGATGCCCTGCCGGCACGGGGGCCCGACGGCGCGGGGCCGCGGGGCACGTCGCCGAGGACGACCGCGCAGTCGTGCGGGCCGAGCGAGGCGAGGAGCCGGTCAACTCGGGCGTAGGCGACGATGTCGGCCGCCGAGGGGTCGTCCGACACCACCGACTCGGGCACGAACAGCCATTCGTCGCACCACTTCTCGAGACGCCGGCCGAACCGCCGGCCGCCGAGCCGCTCGGCGAGCCGCTCGTCGGCGAGCACGACCAGGCGGCCACTCGTCAGGCGGCGCAGGCTCGAGAGCGTCGCCGACACCGAATGCATGCTCGACGGCCCATCGACGAACACGGGCGTCTCCTGGCCGCGATCGATCCGCTCCAGGCGGCCCGGCACACCCTTGGTCGCCTCGATGCCGCGGCAGGCCCGCTCGAGCGTCACGCCATACCGAGCGGCGACGGCCGCCGCGAGGAGCGTGTCGCGCACGAACGGAACCGTCGGCGTGTCGGTGGTGACCGGCACCATCTGGCCGCCGCATCCCATGAGAAACGTCCTGCCGAACAGGCTCCCTTCCACGGGCCGGGCCCAGACATCGCAGTCGGGGGAGAGGCCGGCAGTGAGGCATGTCGCCGACTCCGGCGCGGCGGCGAGGAGGCGGCCGCGTTGCCGGGGATTCATCCCGGTCACGAGGCAGCCCTCCTCGGGCAGCGTGTCCATGATCCGCGTCATGATCTTCCGGTAGGCGCGGTGCGACCCGTGCTGGTCGAGATGGGCGCCGGCGAGGTTCGTGACCACGACGGTGTCGCAGACCATGCCGGCCGTGGCGTGGGCCGCCAGCATTCGGCTCGACACCTCGACGACCGCGTGCGAGCAGCCGCCGGCGGCGAGCCGGGCAAGCCAGCGGGCGAGCGCGGCCGGCGATGACACATCGTCCGGCGCGGCCTCGGCATCGTCGGGGCCGAGGCATCCCAGATCGGAGAGCACGCCGACGCGATGCCCTGCTTCGGCGAGGGCCGCGGCCGTGAGCCAGGTCGTCGTCGTCTTGCCGCTCGTGCCGACGACCGCGATCACCCGCATTTCGCGTGACGGATCGCCGGCGAGGGCGTGGCAGAGCCGGGCCAGCGCCCTGTCGGCATCGGGCACCAGGCACAGCGGCACGCCCTCGGTTGAGACGATTCGCTCGGCAATCACCCCACTCGCGCCGCGGGCGATCGCCCGCGAGACCGCCTCGTGTCCATCGCCCCGCTCGGTGATCCGGGCGACGAACACATCCCCGGTGCGGCACTCGTCAGGATCATCCTGGCAGCGTCGCACCACGAGATCGTCGCAGGCGATGAATCGCGCCCCGGGAATGATCTCCGAGAGCCGCACCCCGCGAACCTCGCCCCGGTTGTCTCCGACCGGACGATTCCGTGCACCCTTCGACGCATCACGCATGACGGCCTCCTGCCGGCGGGACCGGGACTGCCGAGGCAGCCCACGATCGGGAAACGAGTCCATCCTTGGACATCGCTGGCGGCGGATTGTCACCAGGGGGAAATGTGGGTCAAGGCCGTCTCCCGGTCACATCCCGGGAGACCGCCCCCCTGCCCTCGCAAACAACCCGCCTTGCCATCCTCGGCGTCTGCGGGCTACCGTCCCGACGTCCCCAGGAGCCTTTTCACGCGTGCACGACCAGCGGCTCGACCAGACCCCGGTTCCTCTTCTCCGGCCAGCCGTGCTGTGGATCGGGGCGTGCCTCGACCAGGAACTGGCCCTGGCCCGGTCGTGGGCGGAAGAACTGGCCGAGGTCTGGGAGGCGCCCACTCCGGATGCCGCGATCGCCGCTCCTCCCGAGGCGTTTCTGGAGCGTTCACCGGCCGCGATCATGCTCGCCTCGCCGACCCCCGGCCGCTGGTCGCTGGTCGATTGCAGCACCCTCTCGCGGCGCTGGCCTCTGGCGCCACTGGTGTCGGTCGCCGGCAGCCTGGTGGAGGGGCGCCGACGGAGCGGACCGGCCCTGCACGGCGTGGAAGAGGTCGCCTGGAATGAACTCCCCGGCCGGATGGCATGGTGGATGCACGATCGTATCCGGGACCGACCGGGATCCCTCGGCCTGCCGGCCACGGCCCGCCGCGAGGAACGGCTGCTCGAGGCGGCCGAACGTGTGGCCGAGTTTGCCACGCGGCCCGGCCGACGCGTGTCGGTCGCAGCGTCGCGGGCTGGAGACGTCGAGGGCCTGGCGGACGTGCTGACCGCGGCGGGTAGACCGCCGCTGCGGCGCACCTGTGGACGACCCACGCTCGATGAACCGGCCGACATCCTCTTCTGGGACGTCTCGGAAATCTCCGCGACCGACCTCGCCTGGCTGGCGATGCTCACCGCAAACCGCCCAGACCTCGCCGTCGTGCTGCTGGATTCCTTTCCGCGGTGCGATTCCACCCGAGCCGTCCTGCGGGCCGGCGGCCGCGCGGTCATCTCCCGTCCGCTGTCGCTGGAAACCCTCACGGGGATGCTCCTGCGGCTCGAAACGTCGCCAATCGCGACTCACCCCGGGTAGCAGCCTCCCTGAGCGGGATGCGAGGATCATCGACCGGGGAATCCTCGGCGTTTCCACCGGTCGATCAGCTGGACACGCTCAGCTGCAAAGCGTTGCGGAGGACTTTGGCCACGGAAGGAGGGACCGTCACTGGAATTGACCCGACCGGCGGGTTTCTCTATTCCTCCGCCATGACGCTTCGCCGCCTCGTCTGCATTCTGACCGCATCGGTCCTGGCCACCGCGATCGCGGGCTGTGCCCACTTGATCAGCCATTCCGGACTGCCCGGCGGCATGGCGGCCTCCATGATGGGGAGCGGTGCGGATTCCGGGCTGCCGACCCGCAGCGAGGTCGCGGCGGGTCAGCTCGTCATCCACGCCGATTTTCAGATCGCCGGCCAGCATCGACTGGTTCGGGAGCTCGACACCCTGCGGGCAGACGTGAGCCAGGAGCTCGGCCTGCCGATCTCCGACGAGCCCGTGCATCTCTACCTCTTCGACAGCACCGCCCGCTACGACGCCTTCGTCGCCCGCCAGTATCCGACTTTTCCGGCACGCCGGGCGTTTTTCGTCGAGACCGACACCACGCTGTCGGTGTTCGCGGTCTGGCAGGAACGGGTCGCCGAAGACCTGCGCCATGAGACGACTCATGGTTACGTCCACGCCGTCGTGCCCGCCGTGCCGCTCTGGCTCGACGAGGGGATCGCGGAGTTTTTCGAGACACCACGCAACGAGCGGGGCCTTCACCACGGCCACGTGGCCCACCTCGCCGGCCGGCTGCTGGAGGGCACGTGGCGGCCCGATCTCGAACGCCTCGACGCACTCGGTTCGCCGGGCGAGATGTCGCAGGATCATTACGCCGAAGCCTGGTGCTGGGTCCACTGGCTGCTCCGCACCACGCCCGAGCGGCGCGAGCTGCTGCAGAACTACCTCGTCGCCATCCGCCGCGACCCCGACACCCCGCCGCTCTCCACCGTCCTGCGGCACGAGCTCGGGTCTCCGGGCGATGCATCGGCCGACGTGAAGGAGCACCTCTCCCGACTGGCCGCGGCCGCCGCGGCCGAGCGGTGAATCAGTCGCGGCGATAGAGCGTGCCGTGGCTGGTCGCCTGAAACCCGAGTTTCAGGAAGAGCTGCATCGCCGCATCGTTCTGCTCGCCGACGTGGGCCTCCGCGACGGTCACTCCCTCCTGTGCGAGGTCGTGGAGCGCTTCCGCGATCAGGTAGTTGGCCAGGCCCTGACGCCGCCGATCCCCCTGGACATCGACCCGCATCAGTCCGGCCGCCACCACGCCCCAGGCCGTGGCGAGCGGCTGCATGTCCCAGAAGAATCCGTCGCCCAAGAGCGATTCGTCCTGGCCCCGGAGCTCATAGCGGCGCAGGGCGATGCCGGTGGTCGCGGCGGCCTCCCACCAGCTGCGGCGGGCGGGCTCATCGATCACACGCAGCGTGGTCGCCCGCCGGATCGCCAGCTGCAGGCGGTTGACCGGCGGGCGGAAGCCGGCGAGGGACCGCCGCATCACGGCGATCCGCTCGGCCACGGCGTAGCCGGCCCGCACGAACACCTCCTGCATCCGCGGCGACGACTCGAGGATCCCGGGCAGCCCGGCACCGCCGTAGAGCCCGAGATAGAAACCGCCGAGATCGGGCGAGCCGCCCCCGAGAATCGACCGGGATCCGCGCCGGCGGAGGTAATCCTCGCACCGCGCGAGCAACCCGTCGCCGATCGCGTCGTGCTGGTCGTGGGGCACGACGACGACCAGCATCGTGGTGCCGGTCGAGGTCTCGATGCCCGACTTCGAATCGTTCGGGCCGAAACCCGCGTGCGCGAACCCGACGACCCGGCCGCCGTCGATCGCCACGATCAGCCCCTCGCGATCGAAGTAGGGGCGCGAAAAGACGCTCGACTCCAGCCAGGCCGCCGTCATCGGCTGAAACGCCGCCGGGCCGAGGTCGGCGGTCCGCCAGACGTCGGCGAGCCGCGGGGGGTCTTCGTTGCGGAAGCAGCGATACTCGATCATGCCCCGCCCTCCCCTGCCGCCGCTCCGGCGGGCGCGAGCCGCACGAAAATCGTCCCCTCCCGCTCGCAGACCTCGTGCACGGCCTGCCGCACGATGGCGGAGATGCGGTGGCGGCCGGTGGTCACATCGAACTGCCAGCCGTGCCAGGGGCAGGTGAGGGTCGTGCCGCAGAGCACGCCGGTGCCGAGCGGGCCTCCCTGATGCGGGCAGAGCCCGTCGATGGCGTGAAGCGTGCCGTCCACGTTGGCGATGGCCACCATCCGATCGCCGGCGACCCGTTCGATGCTCGTTCCCGGCAGGCATTCCGACGCCGCGGCGACGGGGATCCAGTCAGGCATGGCGGGCACACACAGGCGGCGGTGGGGCGGTGGGGCGACCGCTCCGATCAGGCGGCCGGCCGCGGTTTGGCCTTTTTAGCCTTTCCGGGCCCGCACCGCCATCGGCGGTGAACCCACCAGTATTGCGCCGGCTCCCGGCGGATGGCCTGCTCGAGGAGTGACGTGTACCACTGCGACAGGGCGGTGAGGTCGCTCGTTTCCGGGCCGCCCGCGGCGGGATCGGCGACACCCTCGAGCCGCAGGTCGTAGTCGAACAGCCCCTTGCGACGGGTGGCCGTGCAGACGAGCACCGGCGCCGAGGCCGACAGGGAGAAGACGCCGATCGCCTTGTGAACGCTCGCAGGCTTGCCGAAGAAATCGACCCAGCAGCCCCGGGGGCCTGCCGACTGGTCGCCGAGCAGGCCGATGGCCCCGTTCTCCTCCATCACCTGGGCCACGTCCGGCGCGCTCCCCTTCTTGGGCAGGATCCGCTGGCCGCGCGACTCGCGAAACTCGGTGACAAACCGGTCGAGCAGCGGGTTGTCGAGTTCACGAGCCACGGAAAAGATGCGGAAGCCGAACAATCCGAAGAGGTAGGCGGCCAGCTCGAAGTTGCCGTAGTGCCCGGAGAGGATCACCGTCGGGCGGTCGAGCCAGAGCTGCCGCACGAACTGCTCCATGCCGTGAATCCGCAGATGCCGCCGCCAGGTGGTCTTGTGGATCACCCGATTGGCGTGGGCGATCTCCACGACCATCAGCAGGAGATGCTCCCACATGCCCTGCGCCGTCCGCCGGCGCTCCTCGGCCGTCATCTCCGGAAACGCGGTGTGGAGATTTTCCCGGACGACCGCCCGGCGGATCCGCATCCGATTGGCGAGGATGGCCGAGAGCTTTCGCGCCCCGCGTTCGCAGCTGCTCCGCGGGATCGCCTGGATCACGCAGATCGACACGCGGACCGCCGCGTAGACGATCCGGTCGAGGCAGCGGGTCGAGAAGGTGCGGCGGCGCAAGGCTGGTCGTCCCTGACGGCTGGGTGATCGGGGGCCCGCCCGGGCGGACGCCCCATGGTCGCGAATCGGACCCCTTCGGGGCCAGATCGGTTTGCCGCGGCGTGGCGGATGAATCGGCCCGGCCCGGGCCGCACGGTCAAACCTGCGGCGTCGCGGGCTGGAGCAGCAGCAGCACCACGCTCACCGCATTGAAGAGGGCGTGGAGCAGGATGCAGGGCACGATCGACCCCGTCCTCCGGGCGATGAATCCGAGCACGAGCGAGAAGTGGAAGAGCGGCACGTAGGCCAGGCCCTGCCCCGCGTGCGCGGCCGCGAAGGCGAGGCTCGAGAGCAGCACCGGGGCCATGTCGTCGGCGGAAAGATGCTTTTCGAGCCAGCCCTGCAGGACCCTCCGGAAAAAGAGCTCCTCGGCCAGCGGGGCCACGACGACGGCCGACACGATCACGAGCGTCACGTCCTTCCAGTCCCGCTGCCCGTCGAGGAAGTCGACGATCGGATGCCGGTAGCGGACCAGCGCGTTGAGCGCTGCGGCGATCATGAGCAGTGGAAACACGACCAGCGCCATGCCCCCCACCGCCGTGCGCACGTCCTCCCGCCAGCGACCGCCGACGAAGCCGAGCTCTTCCCACGTCGCCCCGCGGAAGAGCAGCCAGGCGATCGTGCCGCCGGCCACGCCCAGCGAGAGGCCGACGTTGGCGAGGAGTCGATCCGCCAACGGGGCATCCACGGAAACGACCCTCGCGATCAGGGTCGCGACGAGCAGATAGCCCACCACCACGAGCGCTACGTCGCCCCCGTCCCAGATCACCGGCCCGTGGGGCCGCACCGGCACGAGCGGCTGCCCGGTCGCGAGCCGCCGCCTCACACCGACGATCGCCCAGACGAACGACACCAGGGCGAGCAGGAGCACGGCCAGTTGCGGCAGCACCTCGCCGATCTCGGGCACCGCGGCGTCGGCCATCACCGCACCAGCGAACGGGCGGCGACGAGATACTCGATTCCCGACCAGACCGTCGCGATGACCGCGGCCCACGCCGCCCAGCCGGCGATCTCGGGGAGGGGCAGTCCGCCCGGGGCGAGGCCGGGCCAGGCCCGCTCCGCCAGCACGAGCCCGATGGTGAGGCACTGCAGCACCATCTTGAGCTTGCCCGACAGGGCCGCCGAGAAGTCACGGCCCGACTTCTCCATCTCGGCCCGGATCGCGGTCACGACGAGCTCGCGCACGACGACGATCACCGTCATCCACGGGGCGATCGCCGTCCCGCTGCCCGCAAGCAGCACGTACGAGCCGCAGACGATCACCTTGTCCACCAGCGGATCGAGTATCCGCCCGAGTCGGCTCACCTGGCCAAACCGCCGGGCCCACCAGCCATCGACCCAGTCGGTCGATGCGGCCACCAGAAACAGCCAGAAGGCCGGCACGCCCTCCCCCCGTGTGATCGCGACGAAGAGCACCACCGCGAGCAGCAGTCGGGTCAGCGACAGGATGTTGGGCACGGTCCAGATGCGGTCGGATGCCACCGTTCAGGCCTCCGCGGGCACGCCGGCGAGGTCGTAGCCGCTGGCCGCGACGATCTCCACCGGGAGAATGCATCCGGTGAGCGGCGTCCGGGGCGAGGTGCCCGGCGCGGTCAGGTAGACCACGCAGTCGATGTCCGGGGCGTCGGCCTTCGTCCGGGCGATCCAGACATCGTCCCGTTCGCCGCTGGGTCGGTCGACGATCACGTCGCGGATGCGGCCGACCTGCCGGCGGGCATGGTCGTGGGCGATCCCCTGCTGCACGAGCATCAACTCGTCGCGGCGGGCCGCCTTCTCCTCCTCGGGCAGGTGCCCGTCGAGCCGCGCCGCGGGCGTATCGGGCTCGAGCGAGTAGGTGAACACGCCCACTCGCTCAAACCTCCAACGCTGCACGAAGTCCACCATCTCCTGGAACTGGTCCCGGGTCTCCCCCGGAAAGCCCGTGATGAAGGTGGTGCGAAGCACGAGATCGGGGATCCGGTCGCGGAGCTTGCCGAGGAGCTCCTCGGTGGCCTGCCGTCCGACCCGTCGCTGCATCCGCTTGAGCACCGGGTCGCTCGCGTGCTGCAGGGGCATGTCGAGGTAGGGCACGATCTTCCGGCTCGTCGCGATCTTTTCGACCAGCCGGTCGGTGAAGTGCATCGGGTAGAGGTACATCAGCCGGATCCACTCGAGCCCCTCGACCTGCTCCAGCGCGTCGAGCAGTTCGACGAGCCGCGTCTCGCCGTAGAGGTCGAGGCCGTAGTAGGTCGTGTCCTGCGCGACGATCACGAGCTCCTTCACCCCGTCGGCCGCCAGCTCGCGGGCCTCGCGAACGACCTCCTCGATCGGCTTGGTGGCATGCTTGCCCCGCATCTTCGGGATCGCGCAGAACGTGCAGGTCCGGTCGCAGCCCTCGGAGATCTTGAGGTAGGCCATGTGCCGGGGCGTGACCCGCATGCGGCCCGAGTCGTCGAGGGCCCGGGCGGGGGCCGGCCGGAAGATGCTCCGCTGGTCGCCGAGCCCGCCGATCAGCCGCTCCGCGGCCTTCGCGATCTCGTCCCGCGAAAACACGCCGATCACGGCGTCGAGCCCGGGCAACTCCTGGAGCAGCCCCTCCTTCTGCCGTTCGGCGAGGCATCCCGACACGATCACGCCCCGCGTCTCACCCAGCTTCTTGAGCTCGAGCATCTCGTGGATCGCCGCATACGACTCCGCCCGCGAGGCGTCGATGAAGGCGCAGGTGTTGACGATCACGATGTCGGAGCCCTTGGGCTCCGCGACCAGCTGCCAGCCGTCCTGCCGGAGAAGTCCGAGCATCCGCTCGCCATCGACGAGGTTCTTCGGGCAGCCGAGGCTCACCATCGAGAACGTGCCGCGGCAGGTGGCCGGATCGACGGGAGGCACCGCGGGCAACGGGGCCCCTCCGGTGCCGCACACCCCGGCTTCGGCATCGACGATCGGCAGGCCCTGGATGCTCATGCCCGCTCCGCGATGATTTTGTCGAGTTCTTCGCGGAGCCGGGGCAGGATCGCCTCGTAGGGAAAGGCGCCGATTTCGGCGGTTCGCTTCTTGAGGTTCACGTGCGTGGGTCCGCACCACAGGCCGAGATCGGCGTCGTCGGTCTCGCCCGGGCCGTTCACGCGGCAGCCCATGACCGCGATCGTGATCTTGTGGTCGCTGGCGTAGGCGGTCATCTCCTTGACCTGCTTGGCCAGTTCGATGAAGGCCTCGTTCTCGACCCGGGAACAGCTCGGGCAGGAGATGATGTTGAGCGACGCGAGGCCGTAGTCCACCACGCTCCGCACGCGGCCGGCGGCGATGTCCGCGAGAATGGCCTGGGCCGCGGCGATCTCCTGCGGCTTGTCGGCGTTGGGCACCGTGAGCGACACCCGCACGGTGTCGCCGACCCCCCGCGAGATCAGCTGCTCGAAGGCGATCCGCGTCTTGATGATGCCGTCGGGGGGCATGCCCGCCTCGGTCACGCCCAGATGCAGCGGCACGTCGGGCCGCTGCTCGGCAAACCGGCGGTTCACCTCGATCACCTTCTGGGGGTCGGAGTCCTTGAGCGACACGGCATACCGCGTGAAGCCGATCGAATCGAGCAGCTCGCAGTGTTCGAAGGCGCTCGCAAGCATCGGCCCGATCGAGTCGTCCTCGGCGAACTGTTCCTTCTTCGCCGGATCGACGCTGCCGCAGTTCACGCCCACGCGGAGCGCGCAGTCGTTGTCGCCGGCGACGCCCGCGATGAACCGCACCTTCTCCTGCCACGGCTTGGTCGGCTCGTGGTGGTAGAGGTGGCCGGGGTTGTAGCGGAGCTTGTCCACGTGCGGGGCCACGTCGAGGGCGAGCCGGTAGTTTTCCTGGAGGTCGATGGCGAGATTGGCCCGGGTGCCGGCCCTGATGGAGACGAGCGCCGCGGCGTCCTTCTTCGAGTCGACGGCGATCCGCACCACCCCCGCCCCGGCCGCATGCAGGGCGTTGGCCTGCTCGAGGGTGGCGGCGATGTCCTGGGTGTGGGTGGCCGTCATGCTCTGGGCGGCGATCGGGTGCCCGGCCCCGATCGTGATGCTGCCGATCCGCACCGCCCGCGTCGGATTTCGCTTCAACTCGACCACGGCCTCTCCTCGCGTCAAACTGTGCCGGCCTGCCGGCTCTTCCGGCGGGCTCCCGCTCTCCGAAGAACAATAGCAGACGCCATCCGGCCGGCGATACGCCCATGCGGTACCAGCCCCGCCTTCATATCGTCCTGCATGAGCCCGAAATCCCGCCGAATGCGGGCAACGTCGGCCGAACCTCGGTGGCCATCGCGGCCAAGATGTGGCTCGTCCGGCCGCTCGGCTTCCAGATCGACGACTATTATCTCCGCCGCGCCGGCCTCGACTACTGGGACGAGCTCGAATGGGAGGTGGTGGACTCGTGGCCCCACCTGCAGGAGCGGCTTGCGGCCAGCGGCGCCGGCGGCATGTGGTTCTTCTCGGCCAAGGCGACGAAGTCGTATTTCGACGTGCGCTATGCCGAAGGCGACGTGATCGTGTTTGGCAAGGAGTCGCGGGGACTGCCCGCCGAGATCACGTCCGCGCAGCCCGACCGCCTGCTGACGATTCCCTCGCGGCCGCAGGTCAGGAGCCTCAACGTCGCCAACTGTGCCGCGATCGTCGCCTACGAAGCGATCCGGCAGTGGGGCAAGACGGTCTGAGGACCGCCGCCATCAGCGGTAGTTGCTGTCGCCGTACTGCCGCACGCGCTCGGCGGCCCGGTAGGCCTCGCCCCGGAGGTCGTTGCCGACGGCGGCGGCGCGTTCTTTGTTGAAGTTGAACGTGGGGATGCCGCCGCTGAACGAGACCGTGAGGATTCCGCTCGCGATCAGGATCGGAATGAGCAGCAGCAGGAGCTTCGACCCATACTTCGACGCCGCGACCTTCTGCACGGGCGCCGGCAGGCCCATCGTCGCCATGCCGACGATCTGCTGCGAGTAACTGGTCTTCGACTTTCGCTTCTTGGCCATGTCGCGGTTCCTCCTCGGGGCGTGAGAGTGGAATCGGCAGCCGGCCCGACCGCGCGTGAGCCGCCGCCCCGCGGGGGGCAGGGATGCCGCGGCCCGAAAGGCTTGCACAGAGGCCCCAGCTTCCAACGGGGTCGGTCGGCATGGGGAGCCTCGTCGTCCCGCCGTGCCCGTGCTGCCGCGGCCCGTGGGCGGCTACCGCAGGGCGGCCCCCTCCAACGCCGCCTCGCCGTAGATCGGAAGATGGCGGTAGTAGACCTCGAGCATGTAGGTGCAGAAGCAGGTCACGAACAGACGGCCGCCGATGTGCCCCCACTTGTCGAGCGACGGATCCCACGACCCCGCTTCGGCACCCTTGCCGACCTGTTCCCTCGGCAGCAGGTCCCGCATGCGATCGTTCCAGCGCCGCCAGGGCTCGCCCCCCATGTGGTGCGCGACCTGCGTGATGTAGTACCACGCATAGACATCCTTGTCGTTTTCCCAGTCGATGAACTTCGACGCGAACAGGAGCTCCATCCCCTGATTCAGCCGGGGGTCTTCCCTTTTCCAGCCGAGATACTGGCGGCAGAGCAGGCCCTCGGCCGAGATCGCGGAGGTCACCTGCGTGGGCGGTTTCTGGGGCGAGTCGATTCGGTAGCCGTAGCGGACACCGTCGTCCACCGCCACGCTGTCGAGAAACCTCGTGATCCCCTCGTAGGCCTGCGGAGGCACCTCGAGCCCGGCCATTTCACCGCTCTTCAGCGCCATCATGTACCAGCCCGTCACCGACATGTCGCCGTTCTCCCGGGGCGCATACCGCCATGCACCGTTCGGCCCCTGCGCCGCCACCGCGTAGGCCAGCGCGCGTCGGGCCGGCTCCGCGTGAAAACCATTTTTCGTCATGCCAAAGAGCTCGCAGGCGGCGATCGTCGCCTGCGCATGCGAGTAGAGCGAGTGATGCGAGGGAACAGACGGGCTGAAGTCGAAATGGCCGTCGGGCTGCTGCTTGGCAACGAGCGACTTCCAGGCCCTGGCCACGACGGCCTTGTGCTTGCCGTCCTGCGGCGTGTTGCCGGCGGCCTGGAAGGCGAGCAGCGCCATGGCCGTCGCCGCCAGCCTGTTCTCCTGCGAGCCGCCATCGACATACGGCCCCTGAAGGCTCCAGAGTCCGTCTTTCTTGCTCTGCTGTTTGGCGAGCCATTCCAGCGCCCGGGCCACGGCCGCCTCGGTGGCATCGCTGCCGCCGTAGGCGTTGACCAGCGCATCGCGGCGCCCGACGTTTCTCCCGTCGAGCAACGAGCCGATGGCGGGTGCGACGGCCTCCGCCGTGGCCGCCCCCGGCGCCTCGACCGGCTCGGTCATGGCGGGGGGTGCCGCGATCGGGTCTTCGACCTGCGGCTCCTCCGACTTGACCTCCTCGGGCTCGGGCTCCGGAACCGGCTCGGGTTCCGGCACGATCTGCACGCCAGGTTCCGGGCTCTCGACGACTTCGGTCGAGGCGAACGACAGGTCGAGCACCACCCGCTCGGGCTTCCGCAGCCGCACGACCCACAGGGCGAGCAGGAGCAACACCACGACGTGCACCACGAGGCTCACCGTCAAGGGCGGACTCCGCCGCACCAGTTCCTCGACCCGGGCGGCAAGCGTGGGCTCGGCGAGCGGTTCGCCGTCATCGCGGCTGGGGGGCTCGGGCGACACGAAGGGCATGCCCGGAACCGCACCGTCGGGGCGTTTCTGAACGGCCCAGGGCAATCCGCCGACGAGCGTGGCGGGGCCCTGTCCTTCAGCCGAAGAACGCCCACGAGGCGGCGGCGGGGGCTGCAGAGTCATCCGTGCTGCCTATGAAACGTGGGGTTATGCCGGGAGTTCCACTCCGGGCTTCACATCTCTCTTCACGCCGTGTATTATTCCGAAGAGCAGGTCACTGCGATATGCCATTCGTGGCGTATCCAAGATCTCACACCGTCGCGGGGTGGAGCAGCCCGGTAGCTCACGAGGCTCATACCCTCGAGGTCGCAGGTTCGAATCCTGTCCCCGCCATTTCGGCCGTTTTGAGAAACGGCGTAACTTCCGAAGAACCCGCGGTAACCCGAGTGGTGGCCGCGGGTTCTGTCGTTTCGTGCGGCCGCGCGCTAGCGCGCGCGGCGCCCTGCTGCGTCGCCAAATGCGTCGCAGGTGCTGCGCAATACGCGTCGCAGCCCGGCACCCCCGTCTGGCCCCCGTCCGCCGCGCCTGCACCGTCGCCGCGCACCACGTCCTCGAAGTGGTGCTCGCGCGACATGAGGTAGTGCTGGGCCGCGACCTTCGGCGAGTGCCCGAGCCACTTCGCGACCACGTGCGACGGGTACTTCTCGACCCAGTCGGTTTCGCAGGAGGCCCGGAGGTTCTGCACGAGCCGCGGCCAGGGTTCGTGCCCGGCCTTCGCGATGATCCGCTCGAGGTGGGTCCGCAGGTTGACGCTCTTCCGGGCGGCCATCGGCACGATCAGCGTGGCCCCCGGCTCGGCCCGCTCGAACGCCTCGGCCAGGATCGCCCGCAGCTGCGGGCAGATTGGCACCACGCGCACGGCATGGTCGCCGCCGTGATGTTCGGTCTTCTTGGCGAGCACGGTGAGCCGCCCCTTTTCCCAGTTCACGTCACCCCACGTGACCGCCCCGACTTCCGACGGGCACCGCAGCCCGGCCAGCCGCGCCAAGGCGACGAGCAACTTCCACTCGATCGACGGGCATGCTTCCAGAACCGCCACGATCGTCGCCAGTGGCACGTAGCGCGCCCGAGCGGGATTCGCCTGGGACCCGGGCCGGAGACCGTCAAGCGGACTCGTGGGGATCCAGCCCCAGCGGACGGCGGCGCGGAACACCTGCTTCGCCACGCTCACCCGCTTCGCCACCGTGGGCGGCGCCAATCGGTTGTCGTCGGTCGTCCGCTTCTTCTTCCGGGGCCCGCTGCCCTTCTTGTCCTTCACGACCCACGCCCGCCACGCGTCCGCCTGCTCGGGCGTGATCGACTTCACCGCCGTATCCGCCCCGAAGAACGCCTTCAGCGAATCGAGCGTCTGCTGGAACCCGCGAATTGTCGCCGGTTTTCCAGCGGACCGCGCTACGAACGTCTCCGTGAGCTTCCCCAGCGACACGATCTCGTTCTCGTTGGAGACGCGCGACGTCACCAGCCCCACGTCGGCGAGCTTCCTATGCGACACATCGGGCAGGCTCGCGACCCAGCCGGCCAAGTCTGTGTCGATCGGCACGCCGGCCACGACGCAGGCGTTGAGCTGCTCGACGCGGTTCAGCCAGATGTCCGCGGCCTTCTTCGACACCGCGCCCAGATAGACCGCGCGACGAACGCCGCGCCCGTCAACAAACTGCACCCGCCACGTGGGGCGGCCGGCCGCACTACGGGGTTTCAATCTCGCCAAACTTGCCATGTTCTTCCTCCTTATGCCGCTGAGCCTTTTGTACAGGTCCGCTGAGAAAACCGTCGAGCGTGCTACGGGACATCATTTCCGGCGTCGGCAGCCTCGCTCGCCCTGGTGGCGAGCCAGTTCTTCAAGACCTCGACGGGATACAGCACGACGTTGCCGATTCGGACGTGCGGGACGCCCTCGGTATGGGTCCAATCCCAGAGCAACCGCTCCGAGATGCTGAGCGCCAAGGCGGCTTCCCGCGGCCGCAGCGCCAACGGCTCTATGGACCGCTCCGTGGCGGCCGGCGTGAATGGTGATGGACGTGTCATGTGTTGCCTCCTTCGTTAGCGTTGCGGTTACCTTCCCACTCGATTCGCGTGGTGACGATCTTCACGTCGGCGCAGCGACCCCGGCCACCTCGCGGCACGGTGACGAGACCGTCGCCGGCGAGGTCGTAGAGACCTCGACGGGCCTGGTCGTTCGACAGCCCCATCTGCTTGCGGACGGCGGCGTTCAGCGTGATCGGGCCGGGCTGCCCGCGCCGGAGCCCGTGGGCGAACCACAGCGCGAGCCCCGTCGCCAGCGCCGCTTTGCCCAACTCGTTCGCCCGGCGCAGCCACCACATCGGCGCCCCGCCGGCGAGGAAGGTGTCTTCACGGCGACGGCGGGCGGGCGCGGCTGCAACGGTGGCAGTGGCGGCGACGGCGACCGGCACCGCCAAGCGAAAAACGTCGATGTCCACGGTGTTCACGCCTCCCCTGCCGGCAGCGGACCTGCCAGCCGCGTCACGGTCTCCCAGAACGCCTCGCCCGCGTCATCGACGTAGCGGTCTGGGTACCGCACGATCGTGGCGTCGGTGCCGATCTCGAACCCGCCGAGCACGACCCGCGACGCCTCCGCCATGATTCCGCGGGCCCGCTCCACCTCCGCGTCGATCGTGGCTGCGGGAGCTTCGATAAGCACGGCGTCGTGGATGGGGGCGCAGAGCCCTACCCCCGCCTCCACGAGCATGCAGCACGCCAACCGCAGCATCTCCGCCCCGTGGGCCTGGCAGGGGAAGTTTGCGAGGCTTCGGGCGTTGGCTCCCTTCATAGGGTCGGCAGACGGCCCGACGTGGATCGGCCAACCGAATACGGTTTCCAGCCGCCTGAGGAGCAGCGCCCGATCGACCGCGGCATCCGACCACCCCCAGAACCGCGGGTACGTTTCGCGGTGGAGGCGGAGCAGCTGTTTGGCCATGTCGACGGGCTGGCCGATGCGACATGCAAGTGACTCAGCTCCCATGCCGTACTGCACCGCGAGCACGCAGGCCTTGAACAGCGCCCGCTGCCCGGCGTGCGTCGCCTTCGTGCCCTCCGGCGGGATCGCGCCCGCCTGCTTGCCGAAGGCCAAGTATGGATCGCCAGAACGATAGGCTGCCGCCATGGCGTCGTCGCCGGAGAGCGCCGCGGCAATGCCGAACTCTTGCTGGCCGTAGTCGATGTAGGCCACGGCCATCTCCGGCGTTGGCTTAATGAGGCTCCGCAGCCACCGCGACGGTCCGAAGATGAATCTGGCGTTGCTGGGCTGGTTGCGCCCCGTCCTCGCGCGGAAAGGCATGATCGCCGTCCGGTTGCGGCCGTCCGGGCCGATCGCGAGGTCGTCGAACAGCCGCATCATGCCGAGTGCCGACCGCAGCTCGCGCAGCTGCGCGACGGACGGATGGGCCTTCGCCATTTCCCGAAACGTGTCGTCCTGCAGATCGAGTTGTCCGCTCTCCAACCGCGGCCAGGGAATATCGTTGGCGACCAGCCAGGCCGCGAACTTGTCCCGCTTGAAAGTCGTGCCCTCGAACACGCCGTAGCGCTGATCCACCTCGGCCACGAGCTCCGCCTGGACGTCGCCCCAGCGATCCCGTAAGTGCGTGAACATCGGCACGTCGATCGGGATGCCGCGATGCTCCATGCTGGCGACCGCCCATCCATACCGCCCGCGGAGCAGCGCCCGCGGCAGATCGATTCTCGGCAGCATCCGGGGCAGGAGACGTTCGAGGGCGGCAACGTCCTCGGCGCAGTAGGCGAGCAGGGCATGCCGCTCGTCGGCGGTGAAGGGGCCGCCGCGGATCGCAAGGTCGCGCATCGCCTTCTTCTCGGCGCCCTCCATCGCGGGCAGGCCGTGGTAGACGAGGGCGCCGAGCAGCCCGGCCCCGCTCGGCGTGCTGAGGCCGTTCGTGAGCGCGCGGAACTCGACGAACAGGTCGAGCACCCGTGCCGGTGCCGGCCAGCCGAGGGCGTGGAACACGCTGAACTCCGCCGGCGCGGCGTACGACACGAAGAGCACCCGCTCGTCGACGCGGAAGGGCGGCACCTTCATGGCGGCGAGTTCGTCTTGCCACAACCACCATTCCCGTCCCGACCGAAGTTCACGGGCCACGACGCAGATTGGGACCGGCCGGCAACCCGCCGCGGTGGAATACTCGGCGTCCACCGCCCACACCTCCTCGAAGGCCTCGAGCCTATCGAGGCTGAACGTCTGGTACGCGCTCATGCTCGCCCCCACTTTCCGATCAGCGGGTGGTCGGGCGTCGCCACGATGCGGCCGCGAAATGCGTCGCCGAGCAAGTCGAGAAAATCGCCGGCCGGCCACACAGGTGCCGGCAGGTGTTTTCCTCCCTCCGTGGCGATCCGGTATTGCTCGTGCTCCCGATCGATTTCGAGGCGAATCCACTTCTGCTCAGCCAGACCGGCCACCAATCCTGCCGCCGCCAGCCACGAACGTTGGTCACCACGGGGGCCCGGCACCGCGATCGGCCAGATGAAAACCTGGCCGACCCCGTTAATGCAGGCCCGCGGACAAATCCACTCGATGCGGTCGCCAAGCCGCGGCCACAGGTCCGCACTCACGATGTAGAGGTAGCCCGTGTCCGGGGCCCGCACGGCCCCCGTGGCGGCTATCCTCTCCGCGCCGGCCCGGACGCGAATCCATTCGTCCGGGGCCGGCGGCCGGCAGTCGATCGACGAGATGGCGACGTTCATACACCGCCTCGCAGTTCCCGCAGGACGGGATGGTCGGGGGTGTCGATCATGCGGTCGCGGAACGCGATCTTGAGCATCGCGCTGAACGTCATGTCGGGCCACTTCGGCTCGGGCAACTCCGCCGTCGGCTCGAAGTGGGTGTAGTGGCCGTTCGCCGTGTCGCTCACCATGCGGCACCAGGTTGTCTCGGCCGCGGTGGCGATCTGGATCGCGCTATCCGTCCACGTGTTCGAGCGACCGTCGGGACCCGGCAGTTTGATCCGCCAGATGAAGAGGTCGCCGGACCGGTTGACACACGTCAACAACACCGCCGGCGACACCTCGCCACTCAAGTCTGGCCAAAGTGCCGGCGCCAAGAGGAACGTCGTGCGTTCGACGCCACGTTCCAGTTCAAGCACTGCAGTCTGCAACCGCCAGGCGTCGCCGGAACGCACGCGGAACCATTCCGACTTATTCGGCTTGCGCACCGGGATCGTCGAAATCACACGCTTGACGCCGAGTCCCTCCGCGTAATCGCTTCCGAGGCGAAGGGAGGCAGGGTCAAACGGATCCGGCGGCTCCGGCCGGGCAGCGGGGGTAGTTGATGCCTCGGGCGCATCGGCCGACGAGGCGGGGACGGCCCCGATGTCGTCGTCCTCGGGGGATGGGGCAGCGGTCTTGGCCATTTTGAGTTTCTCCGTACTTAAAGTTCGGAGGGCCGCGACCAACTCGCAGCGAGCCGGCATCGAGGCCCTCCGTAGAGCGGGAGGTCGGCCCCTGAATTCGATGCGATCGGGAGACGGCATTAAAAAAGGCCAACTTCCTCGGCGGGAATTGGCCCTTTGCGACGCAGCGCGGTCGGAAGATTTTTTGGTCGGTCGGAAAAACGGTCGGACCTAGGACTTCCGACCGCGTTTCATCTCCCGCAGCGTTCGGCGATTGGTGCGGTTGACAAGCAACAGTTCACACAGTTCTTCCCACGGCCGACCTGCCTCTTTCACCGCCGAGGGGGATTTCCCGATGAGTTTTGCCACACCAGCCGCGCTGCCCGCCTCCACCAAGCGGGCCCGGTCGGTTGGATTTGAAAGCATCCGGCGAATGGCCTGCGCTGCCGACTCCCGCGCGGGCAGTCGCCCGGTACCTTCGGTCTGCACATGGCTATCGCGCCCCGGCGGCGCAGGAACGGCGGCAATGCTTGGTGAAAGTTGACCAGCAACTCGCACGGCTTCCTTTTGGCCCGCGTGGAATGCCTCATGTCGGAAGAACGCTACGAGCTCATCGTGGCCCATGGCCTGGACATCGGCGGCCGGCCGCCCCGTGCGCAGAACGAACTCAGCAACCTCGAGCCAGCCGCGGCGGTCCGCTTCCGGGTCGAAGTCCGGTAGGAACTTCCGGATCAAGGCCGCAAGTTCGAGCGACGGCTCACTGTACTGGGTGCAGTGCGGGTCGAGCGGCCGCACCGGCCAAGCGGGGTTTCCGATCATGACAAAGCCAGTGCGATCGTCGTTGATGCGGTACCCGATGGGGGCCTGCCCGCGCGCGATCATGTTCCGGACGTGTACTTTTCTGAAGTGCTCATATGCCCGATCGAGGTGGTCTGGCTCTCGCGCACCGCCCGCGCTGGTCTCCTCGGATGAATTGTCATGCGTTGTCACAGGCTGTCGCTCCCACAACCGTGCCGCCGCGAGTGGGCCCCCCGGGAGGGCATCCACCCCTGAGCATAGGGCGCAGAGTGTACAAAGCCTGCGGAAAGACCCCTGCCGGGGCCGTCGCGGGCGGGGGGCGGACCTTAGTTGTCCAACCCGTCTGCTCCAGTGTGGTACAAGCCCCGGGCGCGGCGGCCCCTACTAGAAGAGGGGGCCGTATCCGCGTACGTTCATGGCGGAACGAGCAGTCGATCGCGAGCGATTCTGATGGCCAAGGCGGCGAAACGATCGAAGAAGGCAGCAACGCGGAAGCGGGCGACCGACGCTGCGCCGGACGCCCCCGATTCGGCGCCGGCCGCCGGCGCCGCCGCGGGCACCACGCTCACGCTGGGCGCCCTCGAGTCCCACCTCTGGGAAGCGGCCAACATCCTCCGCGGTAGCCCGCTCGGCCGCACCGACTGGATGAGCTACATCCTGCCGCTCCTGTTCTTCAAGCGGATATGCGACGTCTGGGACGAGGAGACCGCCGCCGCCCGCGAGCTCTACGGCGACAGCGAGTTCGAGGACTTCCCCGAGGCCCATCGGTTCCAGGTGCCCGAGGCGTGCCACTGGCAGGACGTCCGCAGCCGCGCCACCAACGTCGGCGCCGCCCTCCAGTCCGCCCTCCGCGGCGTGGAGAAGGCCAACGACAAGCACCTCTACGGCGTGTTCGGCGACGCCACCTGGACGAACAAGGAGCAGATCCCCGACGCGCTGCTGAAGGACCTGATCGAGCACTTCTCCTCGATCACGCTCACCAACACCGCCGTCACGAGCGACATCCTCGGCGACGCCTACGAGGTGCTCATCAAGCGGTTCGCCGAGATCACGAACAAGAAGGCGGGCGAGTTCTATACCCCGCGGGCGGTCGTGCGACTCATGGCCGCGATCCTCGACCCGAAGCCCGGCGAGACGGTCTACGACCCCGCCTGCGGCACCGGGGGCATGCTGCTCGCCGCTGTCGAGCACGTTCGCCAGGCCGGCGGCGACCCGCGGACGTTCTTCGGCCGGCTCTACGGCCAGGAGAAGAACGTCACCACCTCCGCCGTCGCCCGCATGAACCTCCTGCTGCACGGCCTCGAGGATTTCGAGGTCCAGCGGGAGGACACGCTGCGGAACCCCGTCTTCACCGACGCCACCGGCGGGCTCGCGACGTTCGACTGCGTGATCGCCAACCCGCCCTTCTCGCTCAAGCAGTGGGGCATCGAGAGGTGGGAGGCGGACGCATACGGGCGCAACATCGCTGGGATCCCACCCGTCTCAAACGCCGACTATGCCTGGGTGCAGCACATGGTGAAGAGCATGGCCGCACCGCATGGTCGACTGGCCGTTGTTCTTCCCCAAGGAGCTCTATTTCGCACCAAGGGTTGCGAAAGTGATATCCGACGCAAACTTCTCGAGAGTGACTTATTCGAGGCCGTGGTCGGTCTGCCGCCGAATTTATTCTACGGCACGGGACTCGCCGCCTGCATCGTGGTCATGCGGCTCAAGAAGCCTAAGGCCCGGAAGGGGAAGGTGCTCTTCATCGACGCCCAGACGCTATTCCGGAAGGGCCGCGCCCAGAATTTTCTTGAGCCCGAGCACGCCCGCCAGATCTACCAGTGGTACACCGGCTTCGCCGACGTCGAGCACCATGCCCGCGTCGTGAGCAGCGAGGAGATCGCCAAGGAAGACTGGACGCTCAACATCTCCCGCTACGTCACCCCCAAGTCCACCAACGAGATCCCGCCGCTCCCCGAGGCGATTGTCGCGTTAAAGGCCGCGCTCGCCCGCTGCCGCGAAGCCGAGGCCGCGCTCGAGCAGGCAATGGTGAAGGGAGGCTGGCTCGAATGACCGCCCCGATCTCGCAGCAGGAACTCGAAAGCTACCTCTGGGGCGCCGCCACGCACCTTCGCGGGCACGTGTCGGCCGGCGACTACAAGCAGTTCATCTTCCCGCTGCTCTTCTTCAAGCGGCTCTCAGACGTTTACGACGAGGAGTATTCCACCGCCCTGGTCGAGTCGGGTGGCGACGAGGCCTACGCCGCCTTCCCCGAGCAGCACCGGTTCGTGATCCCGGACGGGTCCCACTGGCGCGACGTGCGGGCAGTGGCCAAGAACGTCGGTAAGGCCGTGCAGACGGCACTGCGGGCGATCGAGGCGGCCAACCCAGGCAAGCTCGAGGGCATCTTCGGCGACGCCCCGTGGACCAATCGCGAGCGGCTGCCCGACGAGATGCTCAAGAACCTCGTCGAGCATTTCTCGAGCCGGTGCCTCGACCGGAAGTCCGTGCCCGAGGACGAGCTGGGCAACGCCTACGAGTACCTTATCAAGAAGTTTGCGGACGACTCCGGCCACACGGCCGCCGAGTTCTATACCAACCGCACCGTCGTCCACCTGATGACGCAACTGCTCAGCCCGCAGGCGGGCGAGTCGATCTACGACCCCACTTGCGGTACCGGCGGCATGCTGATCTCGGCGCTGGACGAAGTGAAGCGCTCGGGCGGCGAATACCGCACGCTCAAGCTTTACGGGCAAGAGCGCAACCTCATCACCTCATCCATCGCCCGCATGAACCTGTTCCTGCACGGCGTGGAGGACTTCGAAATCATCCGGGGCGACACCCTGGCCGAACCCAAGCACATCGAAGGCGACCGCTTGCGTCAGTTCGATGTGATCCTGGCCAACCCGCCGTACTCCATCAAGCAGTGGAACCGCGAGGCCTGGGGCAGTGACAAGTGGGGCCGTAACTCTCTCGGCACGCCGCCGCAGGGCCGTGCCGATTACGCCTTCCAGCAGCACATCCTGACCAGCCTCACCGCCAAGGGGCGGTGTGCCGTGCTCTGGCCCCACGGTGTGTTGTTCCGCAACGAGGAACAGGCCATGCGCGCCAAGATGGTCGAGCAGGACTGGGTTGAGGCCGTCATCGGTTTGGGCCCCAACTTGTTCTACAACTCTTCGATGGAATCGTGCATTGTCATTTGCAACCGCAAGAAGGTCGCCGCTCGCAAGGGCAAAGTGATCTTCATTGACGCGGTGAACGAGGTAACCCGCGAGCGGGCGCAGAGCTTTTTGCAGCCCGAGCACCAGCAACGCATCCTGACCACCTACAATACCTTTGGGGATGTGCCCGGTTTCGCCAAGGTCGCCACCCTGGCCGAAATCGGCGCCAATGGGGCCAACCTGTCGATCCCGCTGTACGTGAAGCGCATTGCCGCCGCCATCGCCACCGACAGCAATGGCGTCGCGGTATCGCTGCGTTCAGCCTGGGATCAGTGGCAGACTGAGGGCCGCGCGTTCTGGCAGCAGATGGACGCGCTGGTGGAAACGCTGGATGGACTGATTACGGAGGACATCAAGCGTGCCTAAAAGAAAATTAGATAGTACCTCTCGCCGTTTGCAACTGTCAGATGTGTGTACCGAGATTAGTGACAGGGTTGCGAACCCATCCGAGTCTGAATTCGAGCGTTTTGTCGGACTTGAGCACATGGAAACGGGTGAAACCAAGCTACGTAAATTTGGATGCACAGCCGACTTAGTCTCTTCAATGAAATTGTTTAAAAAAGGTGATGTTCTCGTCGCAAGGAGAAATGTCTACCTGAAGCGTGCGGCAGTTGCAGATTTTGATGGTGTTTGCTCAGGAGATGCCATCGTCCTTCGACCCAAGGACGACGGAAGTTTTCTGCCAGGAATAATTCCGTTTGTATTAAATACCGAACGCTTCTGGGAATATGCAATTCAGCACGCTGCTGGAACAATGTCTAAACGACTGAGTGTAAAAAATCTGCTTCAGTATGAGTTCGCACTCCCGCCGATTGAAGAGCAGCGGAGAATCTCATCTTTACTCCTTATAGCGGAAGTGGCAGCAAATGCCCATCTCCAGCTTGCGGAAGCCGCTGAAGTAGCCACAACTTCACTTGCTATTGACCATTTACATGTAAAGAAACTCGATCCTTACAGGGGATTTCAAAATGGACTTCCTCGCGGGTGCGCACTGACAAAAGGTGAGGATATCTTTACTCCGCAAAGCGGTAACGGCGAGCCCGGCACTTTTGAGCATGACGGAGACTGCATATTCTTAAAGGTTTCGGATCTCAATCTGAACGACGAATTGAACGTTGCCACTGGTGAATCGAGGTACTCCTCGAAGAAATACCCATCACTCAAAATATTTGGTCCTGGCACCATAGTATTTCCGAAGCGTGGTGCCTCAATTTTC
>SXGQ01207839.1_pt1 | contig 49039 bp, 50 predicted proteins | sample 3178371 | NCBI WGS metagenome assembly SXGQ01 (sample SAMN11356859, study PRJNA531348) | freshwater metagenome | isolation source: freshwater sample F1-20 | place: China: Fuxian Lake, Yuxi | collected 2017-12-25 | reverse complement strand
CGAGTCCCGTCGGGACCGCTATATGCGGTGATGGATTTATCCATTGCCGCGCCTAAGAATTGGTCGAGTAGCTCAGTAGGCAGAGCACACGCCTGAAAAGCGTGGGGTCACCGGATCGACGCCGGTCTCGACCACCAGTTTTATGGTGTACGACGTCGCACCAGCACTTCTTGTGCGGTCGTTGCGATATGAGTGCCGTCACTTGAAAAAACATATCCAAAAGTGACGCCCCGACCCCCGACATAAGTCTGACAACTCATTTCATAAAAATGCCACAAAGACGCTCGCACTGGACGGTGAAACCAAATGGTGTGATCAAGACTGGCAGAGAAAAGCGTGTTTTGTTCTGCTGCGCCCTGAAGCGATGGGACCGCGTTGATCACTGCCTCCGTGGGTAAATCATCAGAAATATATGAGAGAGCACAACGATTTATGATTTCGTCGTCACCAAGATCTTCGATGACGCGAAACCAGCCGCCAGAGCGTCCTGCACCGTCTCGGTGACTGTTGCGCCAGACTTCAGATGACACGCTACAACGCTCAAAATATGGACTCCATGATCCGTTCGTGAGATCGGCGGGACTGGGAAGACCAACGGGCATAGTGACGGTCGTTTGCTCTGCAGATTCTTCGGCAACCTGAAATGATGCCTCGAGATTCAGGATTGCACCGGTGGCTTGGCGGGCAACTACACGCCGTGTGGAAAATGAACGACCATTTCGAATGCGATCAACTTCGTAACGAATCGGCTCGGTGTTGTCGCCACGTCGAATAAAATATGCACGCAATGAATGCACTTGGAGCCCGTCTTGCACAGTTTGATGTGCGGCGTGCAGGGCCTGGGCGACAATGTGTCCGCCATACAAACCACCCCACTCGTAAGGAAGCGCGTCGCCAACGAAAGTATCTGCCCCGTGTGGAGCCAATTGAAATAACGCACGCAATGACATAGCAGGTGGTCCCAAAGGCTAACTGCCGAATTCGTACCCTAAATCAGGCGCAGTGAGCATTGGGATAAAAGTGATTCCGGCTTGTCTTGCCATCTCGGCACATGTTCCGCCTCGATCTACCAGCACTGTGATCATCACTACTTGGGCACCAAATGCCTGAACTGCATCAACTGCTTCAAAAATTGATGTTCCTCGTGTCACTGTGTCTTCCGTAATAACTACCTTGTCACCAACTTGCAATGCACCTGCGATACGTCCTGTTACGCCGTGGTCTTTGTTCTCTTTGCGCACGCTGAAACTTCGCAAAACCAAACCGCGTGTTGCCGCCACTGCGGCGATTCCAAAGGCAACTGGATCAGCCCCCATTGTGAGTCCACCAATCGCCGTCGCCGTTGGTGGTAAAAACGACAGCGCCACATCAGCGACAAGCAGGATTCCGTCAGCACGGCATGCGGTTTGCTTGGCATCAAGAAACCAGGAACTGGACCGACCCGATTTGAGGGTAAAACTGCCTGTTTTTAGTGAGTGCGTCAAAACATGATTCCGCAACGCGGTTCGAGCCGGATCGAGATGCGGTAAATCAGCCACGTTGTTACCGTAGTCGCAGCAAACCTGCGGCTAACTCTCTGCCAAATCGTTGAGCGAATTGACTCCGTTGGATGCATGTCGCAGCACACGACTGAGGTCAAAAATGTTGTCAAGCTGGGCAGACGACAGCACCACCCTTGAATCGCTGGCCAAAACATCGCGAAAATGCTGACCTGTGGAAAGCGTGATGTTTGACGCTTCTTGCACCACGCGGTAGGCCTCGTCGCGTTGCATGCCGCCCTGCACAAGCGCAAGCAAGACAGATTGTGAATACACAAGACCTTTGAGCATTTCGAGATTTGTTGTCATGCGTTGTGTGTCGACCTCAAGGTGAGTAATCAGCCGTGTCATGCGTTTGAGAACATAGAAAACAAGTGCCGACGAATCAGGTAGCACCACGCGTTCTGCCGAAGAATGGGAGATGTCTCGCTCGTGCCACAGCGCAACGTCTTGCAAACCCACTTGCAGATTGGCTCGAAGAACACGCGACAATCCCGTAATGGTTTCGGCAGAAATTGGATTGCGTTTATGGGGCATTGCCGAACTCCCCTTTTGTCCAACTTTGAAACCCTCGCGAACCTCTGCAACCTCGGTGCGCTGCAGGTGTCGAAGTTCGACAGCAATTGCCTCAAGGCTTGTTCCGATTGACGCACACGCCCACAGGTATTCGGCATGACGATCACGAGCGATTACCTGTGTGGCTGGAACTGGCTGTAGACCGAGCGCTGCAGCAACAGTTGCCTCAATAGTCGGATCAATATTGGAGTAGGTGCCAACTGCACCAGACAATTTGCACACCGCAATCGCGGTGCGTGCAGCACACATGCGTTGATAATCACGGTCTACCTGCAACGCCCACAACGCCACCTTTGCTCCAAATGTGGTTGGCTCGGCGTGGATACCGTGGGTTCTGCCAATCATTGCCGTATTGCGGTGTTTCTGGGCGAGAACAACAAGTGCTGCCCGCAATTCTTTTTGGGCGCCAATAATCAAATCAGCAGCATCGCGCAATGCCCAGCACCAGCCCGTATCAACAACATCACTGCTTGTGAGTCCGTAGTGGATCCACGCTCCGTGAGGTGCCCCAATGGAACTCTGCACAACATCAACAAAAGCAGCCACATCATGATCGGTAGTGAGTTCGCGAGCCTCTACCTCTGCGACAAATGCCGCATCTACTCGGGGCGCACCAGCACGACAGGCCTGCGCATCTGCAATCGGCACTGTGCCTTGTGTTGCAAGCGCGTCCGTAACTGCTAACTCAATATCAAGCCAGCGTTGCATCTTTGCCTGTTCGGTGAACAGGCCAGACATCTCTGGCGTTGAGTAGCGGTCAATCATGCGCGCACCACAACTTCGTCACGCTTTGGTCCGGTGCCAACAAGACTCACTGGAACGCCTGTTTCGCGTTCGACAATGTTAATGAGTGCTTGTGCGCTGGGTGGGAGATCAGAAAAAGATGTGGCTCCAGCTAGCGAGGTTTTCCAGCCAGGCAATGTTTCATACACGGGTTCAACTTGGTCAAGCAGATCACTGCGATCTGGATAACCGCGCACAGGTGCCCCTCCAATGTTGTAGCTGACACACACTTTTACTTCATCAAATGTGTCAAGTACATCAAGCTTGGTGAGCGCAATGTCGGTGAGCGAGTTCAAACGAACAGCATGTTTGAGCATCACCATGTCAAGCCACCCCACGCGGCGGCGGCGTCCCGTCACTGTTCCGTATTCATGACCAATATCAACAAGTGCTTCACCAAGTTCTCCGCCAAGTTCAGTTGGAAACGGACCAGAGCCAACACGAGTGGTGTAGGCCTTGGCAATTCCAACGACCCTGCCGATGTCACGTGGTCCAAGTCCAGTACCAACACTTGCACCACCCGAAGTTGGATTTGATGACGTAACAAATGGGTATGTTCCGTGATCGACATCCAAAAAAGTTGCCTGCGCACCCTCGAGCAAGATGCCTTCACCGCGGTCTTTGGCATCGTGTAATAAGTTGACCGTGTCGGCAACGTACGGGATTAGACGTTCTGCCAGAACAGAGAATCGCTCAACAATTTCTTCAACGTCAAGACTCATTCCGCCAAGTGACATTATTTCGCGATCTGCATCAAGCGCACGCGTACGCACCGCACTGCGAAATGCTTGGGCATCAAGGATGTCTCCGACTCGAATACCTACGCGTCGTGCCTTGTCGGCGTATGCAGGACCAATACCTTTGAGTGTTGTTCCAATTTTGCCGCCGCCAAGTGAATTTTCAAAAACTGCGTCAAGTGCTTGATGCCACGGAAAAATTAATTGCGCTCGGCTTGAAACTTTGAGACGCTCACACGACACACCACGGCCTTCAAGGGTGTCAATTTCTTTGAACAATGTCGGTAGATCAACGACAACACCATTGCCGATAACTGGAATCACGGTCGAATACAAAACGCCACTGGGGATGAGTTGAAGCGCATACCGTTCGTCACCCACAACAACCGTGTGACCCGCATTGTGCCCGCCTTGGTATCTCACCACATACGCATGCTCAGCCGCCAAAAGATCTATTACTTTGGCCTTGCCCTCATCACCCCACTGGGTACCTACTACAACGGTGACTGGCATGAAACGCTCCTACTAACGGGACGTAATAGAAGCCTAGTGCCTCGGGGCCGATTCACCACGTCCTTAATTTAATGATCTCCTGAAATGGCTCGCGACACGATAGTTTCGCTGCTATGCCACAGGTACTTCGTCGCCAAGTGTGGACCGCCATGAGCGAGATCCAACGAACCGCTCTGTGTAGTCGTGGGCTCGATGAAATTTTCAATCCGCAGTTGAGGTCTTCGATATGTGAACTTATAGAGGATGTCCGCCTTCGTGGTGACGACGCCTTATGCGATGCCTTGCAAAGATTTGATGCAGTCGCACTTACTCCAGACCAGTTGCGACTGTCGGATGACGATCTTGACTCAGCTCACGTAGACGAGTCACTGCACATTGCCCTGCAAGATGCAATCTCCCACCTACAAGCATTCAATGAGCATCTTTTAGAGCGCGCGACCAATTGGAGCATTGAAATTGAGCCAGGGCTTCACGTTGGAGAAAAAATTTCTGCTATTTCTAGTGCAGGATTATTCGTTCCCAGTGGCAAAGCCAGTTACCCGAGCGTGGCGTATCAACTTGGCGTACCTGCAGTTGTCGCAGGAGTGCCAGAACTTGCCCTTGTTGTTCCGCCCATCCCAAATACTGGTGGTCGTGTCGACCCGGCAGTCTTGGTCGTGTGTCGTCTACTGGGGATTCGAAATGTATTTCGAGTCAATGGCCCAGCCGGAATTGCGGCTTTGGGGTTTGGAACGCAAACCATTCCCCAAGTTCGCAAAGTCGTTGGGCCAGGCAGCCCTGCCGTTACTTGCGCTCAAGTTGAGATGCAACGTTATGGGTTAGCCACCATGATGTTGCTAGGACCAACCGAAAGCGTCGTGATTGCAGACCACACCGCTGACTCCATTCGTGTTGCAGCTGACCTGCTAATTGAGGCAGAACACGGGACCGACTCATCTGTTGTGTTGCTCACACCATCAGCCGAGCTGATAGAGGCTGTTGATGAACAACTCACGATTCAGATGGCGCAACTGCCACCAGCCCGTGCAGAAGCCGCACGAGCATCCCTTGGCAATAACGGTGGAGCAATTCTTGTGGATTCACTTGTCATGGCCGCAGACGTAGCAAATCGCTATGCGCCGGAACACCTGCAAATTGCCGTAGATGAAAAAGAGCAAGATCGACTCGTGGACGCACTTGTCCATGTCGGTGAAATTTTAATTGGACAAAACACTCCATTTAGCGCGGCAAACTTTGTAATTGGATGTCCCGCGTCTCTGCCTACTAGCGGGTTTGCCCAAGTCTCAAGCGGGATAACCGTTGATGCATTTTTAAAACGCACAGCGATTGCTCAAGCAGACAATCGAGCACTTAGACGAATGTCATCTACTGTATTGGCACTTTCTGACCATGAAGGTTTCACAGCTCACGGGAACGCAATTCGACTCAGATTCACCGACTAGGTAACAAGTCAGTTTTCCGACGCGCCGTTTTGTGCGACAACACTCAGCACGTCATCTACTATGTCAACCAAAATTGCGCCGTCTTCACCCACTTTTCCCTCCAAGATCAGCACTGCGACACGATTGGCGATTTCACTTTGAATCAAACGCTTCAGTGGTCGCGCACCAAAGTTCGTATCAAAACTTTTAACTGCCAACGCGACTCGTGCGGCAGGGGTAATCCGCAGTGAAATGCGCCGATCCGCCATGCGCTCAACAAGATGCTGCAACTGAATTTCTACAATTGCCCCGAGATCTTGAGCGGTGAGCGGGCGGAATCGCACTATCTCGTCGATGCGATTGACAAACTCTGGTCGAAAATAATCACTAGGTTCGCCAACAAGATTGCTCGTCATAATCATTACGACATTTGTAAAGTCCACGGTTCTGCCTTGACCATCTGTGAGGCGACCCTCGTCAAGCACCTGAAGCAATACGTTGAAGACATCCGGATGTCCTTTTTCAATTTCGTCAAGCAGGAGCACGCTGTAGGGACGGCGACGGACCGCTTCAGTAAGTTGGCCACCTTCTTCATAGCCCACGTATCCGGGTGGAGCGCCAATTAACCGACTCACCGAAAACTTCTCCATGTACTCAGCCATATCAATGCGAACCATCGCTTTTTCGTCATCAAATAGATTCTCAGCAAGCGCCCTTGCAAGTTCTGTTTTGCCCACACCTGTCGGGCCAAGAAACATAAACGAACCGATTGGTCGGTTGGGGTCAGACAAACCTGCACGACTGCGTCGAATAGCATTGGCCACCGCAGCAACTGCTTGATCCTGGCCAATCACACGCGAATGCAGCGCTGATTCAAGTTGAACAAGTTTGTGCATCTCACCTTCCATCAATCGATTCAGTGGCACTCCTGTCCATTTTGAAACGACCTCAGCAATATCTTCTGCGTCTACTTCTTCTTTGAGCATTCGTTGTGTTGACTGCAATTGGTCAAGATGTGTTGTCGCTTCAGTGATCCGCCGCTCAATCTCAGGAATTCTGCCATATTGAATTTCAGCGGCCTTGGCCAAATCAGTTTCGCGCTCAGCAGTACTACGCAACGACTCAAGTTCTTCTTTGAGGGCACGAATTGCACCAATCGCCTGACGCTCACCTTCCCAATGTTGTTTCATTACTAAGACTTGAGAACCCAAAAGTTCAAGTTCATCTTGCAGGGTTACAAGGCGTTCTTTGGAGGCAACATCTGTTTCTTTTTGCAGAGCAACCTGCTCAATTTCCAGTTGCAAAATACGTCGTGCAATGACATCTATCTCAGTTGGCAGGGAATCAATTTCAATGCGTAATTTACTTGCTGCCTCATCCATAAGGTCAATGGCCTTGTCGGGCAAGAAGCGGCTCGTCAAATAGCGATGCGACAGTATTGTTGCGCTCACAAGAGCACTGTCTTGAATGCGTACTCCGTGATGCACTTCATATCTTTCTTTCAAGCCACGCAGAATCGCAATCGTGTCTTCGACCGATGGTTCTGGGACATACACCTGCTGAAAGCGACGCTCTAATGCTGCATCTTTTTCAACATATTTACGGTACTCGTCAAGCGTGGTTGCTCCGACCATGCGGAGTTCTCCGCGTGCCAACATTGGTTTGATCATGTTGCCTGCGTCCATTGCTCCTTCAGCGCCGCCAGCTCCTACAAGAGTGTGAATCTCGTCGATAAAGGTAATGACTTGTCCCTGCGCATCGGTGATTTCTTTGAGTACCGCCTTGAGGCGTTCTTCAAACTCACCCCGATACTTTGCGCCTGCCACAAGTGAGGCCAAATCAATTGAAACCAACTTTTTATCTTTGAGTCCTTCTGGAACATCACCATCGGCAATTCGGCGAGCAAGACCCTCAACTATTGCGGTCTTGCCAACGCCTGGCTCCCCGATTAGCACGGGGTTGTTTTTTGTGCGCCTTGAGAGAACTTGAATAACCCGGCGAATTTCTTCATCACGACCGATGACTGGATCGATTTTGCCAGCCCGAGCACGTTCCGTGAGATCCGTACTGTACTTTTTTAGCGCTTCAAATTGTGATTCAGGATCTTGAGACGTAACCCTGTGTGAGCCTCGAACATCGCGCAGTGCTTCAAGTGTTTCTTCGCTTCCCATATTGAGACGACTGTTCATCGCCAACAGCAAATGTTCTACGCTTAAAAAATCGTCGTGGAGATCCTTGCGTGCCGATTCAGCGTTGGCAAAAACATTGACGAGTTCGCCACTCATGCGGGGTTCATCCCCACCTTGAGTGCGTACTAACTTGCCAATCGCAACATCTGACTTGTCACGCATCATGCCCACAGCGATACCAAGTTTTTGTAGTACCGCTGGCACGACAGTGTCTTGTTGGTCAAGTAAGCATCGCAAGAGGTGGTCTGGCACAACCTCTGGGTTGCCAGCAGATTTTGCAAGCCCTACGGCTGCTGTCACCGCTTCCTGGGTTCGTGTTGTCCATTTTTTAGGGTTGATGGTCATAAGTTTGCACTGATTCGATTACTTGTCACCAAAAACACTTGGTCCTCGACTGAACAAAGAGAGCGCCTGACTGATCGGAACCAAATCTCGGCGAGTGCGCCGCTCGGCGTCTGTCACTGCATCGTTGGCAAGGCGACGTAGTTCCTGAATTTCGCCACGAAGTTTGACGACTTCGTCCTCTAGTGACATCACATGTCGAATTCCTTCGAGATTCATACCATGTGATGCCAGTTCGGCGATGCGATGGAGTCTGTTGATATCGGCCTCGCTGTAGCGACGGTTACCACCTATTGTTCGTGCTGGTTGTAAAAGACCGCGACGCTCATAGATGCGGAGTGTCTGCGGATGCATTCCCGCCAATTCAGCGGCAACAGATATTACATAGACGGCTTGCAACTCAGTCCTCATTATATTCCTGCACTTTCAGTTGGTTGTCGTGGAGAACGCAACACTGCATGCAGCGCTTCTACGGCGGATCGTTCTTCATCGGATAGATCTGTCGGCACAACTACATCGACGGTGACAATAAGGTCGCCAGTCTTTTTTTCAGTAACGATTCCGCGCCCCTTGACACGATGACGTGACCCCGACGTTGTTCCAGATTTGAGTTTTAGCGACACTGCTAGACCATCAAGGGTTGACACTGGCACTGTTGCTCCGAGCACTGCCTCGGTGTACGACACCCGAACGTGTGCCGTGAGATTTAGACCTTCGCGTCCAAAAAGCGGGTGCGCAGTGACATGACACTCCACATACAAATCACCTGCCGGACCGCTATTGCGACCAGGGGCACCGCGTCCTTTCAGGCGGATGCGCTGACCATCGCTTACGCCTGCAGGTATGCGCAAGTTAACTTCTCGTGGTCTGTGCTCTATTGCTGTGCCACGACATGTTGCGCACGGATATTCAATTACGGATCCGCGACCACGGCAACTTGGACATGGTGACGAAAAAGAGAAAAAACCCTGGTTATCGTCAACTGATCCACGTCCGCCACATTGATTACATGCTTTGGGCATTGTTCCGGCGCGCGCGCCACTTCCTGCGCATGTTGAGCACACCGCGTCTGCTGTGAGATGCAGAGTGGTGGTTATTCCTTGGACTGCGTCAACAAAGTCAAGCGTCAGAGATGCTTCTATGTCAGCACCCCGTTGTGGACCAGAAGTTCTGCCACCACGTCTACTTCGACCAAACATCTGACCAATGGCGTCGCCAAGACCATCACCCATATCAAAGTTAAAAGGGCTTGCGCCTGAACCACCAAAGCCACCGCCTGGCCCCTGACGGCGAACTTCATCGTATTCGATGCGTTTTTTTTCATCTCCGAGCACGTCATAAGCAGCCGAGATTTCCTTGAACAGTTCTTCAGATTTTTCGTTCCCAACATTTGCGTCGGGATGATGTTGGCGTGCCAAACGCCGATACGACTTGGTGATGTCTTTGGCTGACGCATCTTGTGCCACACCGAGCACGGCGTAGTAGTCCTTTTCGAACCACTCTCGCTGCGGGGCCATTGTGACTAGCCTTTCACCTTCACCATGGCGGCTCGCAAGACACGACCCTTCCATTGGTACCCGGTGCGCAAAACCTCTGTCACTACAGAGTCACCTCCGTCGCCCTCTTCATGCAGAACTGCTTCGGAACTCTCTGGTTCGAATGGTTTATTGAGCGGATCAAGAGCAACCAATCCTTGTTTTTGTAAGCAACCAATCAGCGCCGACCAGACAGGTTCTACGCCAACGGTGCCGTGGGCAAACGCGGCCTCACAGGCATCTAGAACTGGCAGCAATGCCTCTACTAAACGACCAGTCGCACGATCAATGTCGTCACTTTGGGTTGCTGTGACACGCTTGCGATAGTTATCAAAGTCGGCCTGCAACCGCAAGGCTATGTCCTTAAACTCATCACGCTCAGCCAGCAGTACTTCTATTTCATCAACAACCACTTCACTCAGGATTTCATTTTGAGTTTCGGCGCTGACATCATCCATGTCATCAGGCGTGATTTCTGGGTTGTCTGACTCCGGGTCGTTGACTAATTCTGCGTCCATCGGGGATTCCCTATTGCTCGTCAACAATCTCGGCGTCAACAATGTCATCGTCGTTGACTCCTGAGCCAGAGGCTGATGTTCCGGTCGCATTGTTGTCTCGTGCGGCTGCTTCATATAGCTTTTGACTGAATGCCTGACTTACTGCGATCAGTGACTCGGTTGCTGACTTCATCACCTCAATGTCATTGCCCGCCAAAGCCTCCTTGAGAGCGGCTAGTGGTCCCTCTACTGCAGATTTTTCTTCTTCAGTTACTTTGTCACCTTGCTCACGCAGGACCTTTTCGGTTTGATACACAAGTGAGTCTGCATTGTTGCGAACATCTGCTTCAGCACGGCGAGCGCGGTCTTCTTCGGCATGAACCTCAGCATCTTTTACCATCTTGGCGATTTCATCTTTGTCATAAGATGACTGCCCCGTAATAGTCATTGATTGTTCTTTACTCGTGGCCCGATCCTTTGCAGACACGTGCACAATGCCATTGGCGTCAATGTCAAAAGTGACCTCAATTTGGGGCGTTCCGCGCTGAGCTGGCGGAAGATCAACAAGTTGAAACTTGCCAAGCGTTTTGTTGTAACTTGCCATTTCACGTTCGCCCTGCAAGACATGGATCTCCACTGAAGGCTGGTTGTCATCTGCTGTTGTAAATGTCTCAGTACGACGCGTTGGAATCGTGGTGTTGCGCTCGATCAGTCTTGTCATTACGCCACCCTTAGTTTCAATACCGAGTGATAACGGTGTGACATCAAGTAGCAACACATCTTTGACATCACCCTTGAGCACCCCAGCCTGAACTGCAGCCCCAATAGCAACGACTTCGTCTGGATTGACTGATTTGTTTGGCTCTTTACCGGTGATGTTGAAAACTAATTCTTGAGCAGCTGGCATCCGCGTGGAGCCACCTACCAAAATCACGTGATTTAGTTGTCCCTTCGTGACACCGGCATCTTTGAGTGCTTGTTCGAATGCGACACGGCAACGCTCAATAAGGTCGGCTGTCATTTCTTGAAACTTTGCCCGACTTAGTGACTCGTCAAGATGCAATGGCCCGTCGGCATTTGCAGTGATGAACGGCAAGTTGATTTGCGTCTGTGCCACTTGAGACAATTCAATCTTTGCTTTTTCAGCCGCTTCTTTAAGACGCTGTGTCGCCATACGGTCCATGCTCAAATCAACACCATGCGCTGATTTGAATTGCTGTACCAACCAGTCAATAATTCGCTGATCCCAATCATCGCCACCAAGTTCGGTGTCGCCGTGGGTGCTCTTTACTTCAAAAACACCATCACCGATTTCGAGCACACTGACATCAAATGTTCCGCCGCCGAGGTCGAATACCAAAACAGTTTCATCTTCAGCACCCTTCTCTAGACCATAAGCGAGCGCTGCTGCCGTTGGCTCGTTGATGATTCGCAGGACTTCAAGACCTGCAATTGTTCCGGCTTCCTTGGTGGCTGTGCGCTGGGCGTCGCCAAAATATGCCGGCACAGTGATTACCGCCTGAGTGACAGTTGTTCCTAAATAAGCTTCGGCATCACGTTTTAGTTTCATCAGAGTGCGCGCACTGATTTCTTGCGCGGTATAGGTCTTGCCGTCAATGTCAGGTGACTTCCAGTCTTTGCCCATGTGGCGCTTGATACTGCGAAAAGTCCGATCTGGATTGGTGATTGCCTGACGCTTGGCGACTTCACCGACTAACACTTCTCCAGATTTAGAAAAGGCCACAACAGATGGCGTGGTTCGGGACCCCTCAGAGTTTGGGATGACGACGGCGTCACCTGCTTCAAATACGGAAACAACTGAGTTGGTGGTTCCGAGGTCAATTCCGACTGCCTTGCTCATGCATATTCTCCTTCTAAAACGAGAAACGGGGGTGTTCTCGTGCCCCGAGGCTATGGGGCATTTCACAAGATGGCAACCCAAATGGCAGGAAACTTGAGTGTACTTGACTCAGGATTTGGGAAAAGCCTATTTCACAGTGAGCAAAATGATTAAACAAGTTGAGACCAGCGGGTTCTACGATGGGAACGTGCTCGGAAACCTTGTCATATTGCGCCACGGCCAGAGCACTTGGAATGAAAGCAACCTGTTTACGGGTTGGCACGATGTACCTCTCACCGCCAAGGGGGAAGCCGAGGCCACTGCTGCCGGAGTCACGATGGCTCAATCAGGCCTAATTTTTGACACGTCCCACACCTCGGTTTTGACGCGAGCAGTGGTGACCCAACATCTCGCCCTTTCAGCGATGGGGCAGGTGTGGTTGCCCGTTCAGCGCTCTTGGAAACTTAATGAAAGGCACTATGGCGCCCTGCAGGGACTTGATAAAAAAGCCACCAGCGATCAGCATGGGGCGACACAGACTCAGATCTGGAGGCGCAGTTTTGATGTTGCGCCACCCCCAGTTGACCGTCAGAGTCCCGAACATCCCGTCAACGACCAGCGCTATCGACATGTGTTGCCCTCTGATCTGCCGGCCTCAGAATGTCTCGGGGATGTTGTGGCCAGAGTTATTCCCTACTTTCAAAACGAGGTACTTCCTCAATTACGGGAAGGGAAAACTGTGTTGTTGACAGCACACGGCAACTCACTGCGGGCGCTGGTGATGTTCTTGGAAAATGTATCGGAGACCGCAATTTCACAGGTCAACATCCCAACAGGCGTACCGCGTTTGTTTAAATTTCAAGATGATCTAAGCGTTGAGTCGGCCAGGTATCTAGGCGACGAAGTGGCTATCGCCGCCGCCGTTGAGGCCGTCGCCCAGCAGGCAACTCGTCATCCCTAGGGAGTCAAAAGTAACACTGCCTACTGCAATACAGGGGTCCAAACTGTCGTACACTTTGGGCATGACTTCAATGAAAGCGTCTTTAAATCATCTTCGAAACATTTCACTTTTTGCTTCTTGCTCCGGAAAGGACCTCGAGCGCATCGCAAAAGCCGCCGACGAAGTGACAGTCAAAGCCGGCACGCTGGTCATCGATCAAGGTCAGACGGGTCGTGAAGCATTCGTGATTTTGTCAGGCACTGCGATTGTGCGTCGCAACGGTAAAAAAATTGCGACTGTGGGTGCTGGAGCAATCGTGGGGGAACTTTCTTTACTCGACCACGGTCCACGCACGGCAAGCGTTATTGCCGAGTCAGATTGCCAGATGTTGGTGATTAGTCAACGCAATTTATACGGGGTTTTAGAAAAAGTTCCTGCACTATCGCACAAGTTGCTGTCCGCATTGGCTGGTCGTATTCGCGAACTTGACCGCGCCCACTTCGGCTGACGCGTAGTCCGACTAGCGTCTCTGTGCCATGAGCACCTCTTCGGATACCACAGATTCAATCGCACCTAAGCGCTTGCGTCCACATCAACTCTCGATCGCGCTCGGCATCGGCATCGGTGTTTTTACATTGATGTCGGGGATCCTTCCGCAGTTGACAAAATGGCACGGCACGTCCGAAAGAACTCGTGAAGTTTTCGTCGGGATTCCTGGTCCGTTACAGATTGCTTTCTACACGATCATCCCCGTGATGTTGATATGGGGTTCATTTCGATTTGCTGACCGAATGCGCAACTGGGAACGCGGTGCTCCTGATCGACGACGAACAACGCCTAAAAATGCCAAGAAGCGTCTAGCGGATTATCGCGCTGGCGTTTATATGCGCACGCTTCTTCGCGACAGCGCAGCAGGACTCATGCACTCAATGATGTACTTCGGTTTCTTGGTCCTGCTCGGGGTTACCACTGTTCTCGAGATTGATCATCAAATGCCGACGAGCCTCAAGTTCTTGCATGGGGGCGTGTATCAGGGGTATGTATTTATCGGCGACATGGCTGGTGTCGTGTTTGTTGTTGGCGTGATGTGGGCAATTCTGCGTCGCTATGTACAACGCCCATATCGCATTCGTATTAAATCAAAGCCAGAACACGCAATCATCTTGGCAACACTCCTGATAATTGGGGTCACGGGTTTCACCTCAGAGATGTTCCGCATGGCTTCTCAGCAAGCCAGTGGACTAGATCTCTCCTACGAAAAATGGAGCTTCATTGGATATCCACTCTCCCAACTCGTCAATGATGCGTCTGTTTCAAGTCTGCAGTTTTGGCATCAGGTGATGTGGATCTCACACGTGATTTCGTTCATCGTGTTCCTTGCTCTCCTGCCTATCACGATGTTGCGACACATCTTTACGTCACCACTCAACATGTATCTCAAAGATCGGGATCGTCCAAAAGGTGCGATGAAGGCCATGCCTAATCTCACCGAGACGACACTTGAAACTTTTGGTGCATCAGTGGTTGAGGATTTCACATGGAAGCAACTTTTAGACACGGATGCCTGCACCATGTGTGGTCGGTGCACCAGCGTGTGCCCTGCACATGCGACCGGAAAATCACTTGATCCGCGCGAAATTGTTCTCAAAGTCGGGGAAGTAATGGCGGCCACGGCGGCCCACGCACCTGGGGGCAGTGTGGCTCCGCCCATTGGGGCCGACAAAGAAATCACTATTGGCTCAAACTCGGTCTTTGAGCGCATTACCTCTGAAGAAGTTTGGGCCTGTACTAGTTGCAAAGCATGTGACGAAATCTGTCCTGTAAACATTGAGATTCTGGACAAGATTTTGGACATGCGTCGCTACCTGACACTGATGGAAAGTGACTTCCCGGCAGAACTCGGCAATGCGTTTAGAGCAATGGAGAACCAAGGAAATCCTTGGGGAATGAACCAGGGAGAGCGCGCCGACTGGGCCAAAGACCTTGATGTCGACATCATCGACCCGGGTTCCCCGTTCAGCCACGAGTACCTCTATTGGGTGGGTTGTGCCGGAAGTTTTGATGACAAGAATAAAAAAGTAACCCAGTCAATGGCAAAACTACTGAAGCGTGCCGGCATTGATGTGGCAATTCTTGGCCCGAGCGAAATGTGCACCGGTGACAGTGCGCGTCGCAGCGGCAATGAATACCTTTTTCAAATGTTGGCAATGCCAAATGTCGAGATGCTTAATGGCATGGGTGTTCGCAAAATCATTACCCAGTGCCCTCATTGCTTCAATACATTGGCTAATGAATACCCCCAGCTTGGTGGCAAATACGAAGTCATCCATCACAGTCAATTGTTGGAACAACTCATTGAGAGTGGACAGTTGGATATGCGCAATGCCACTCTGGACGATCGCATCACATATCACGACTCGTGCTACCTGGGTCGCCACAATGACATCTACATCGCTCCCCGACGAGTGGTTGGCTCAATCAAGGGTCTGCAAATTATCGAGATGCCCCGCAATGGCACAACAGGAATGTGCTGTGGAGCGGGGGGCGCGCGGATGTGGATGGAAGAAAATGTTGGCACCAAAGTCAATGATGAGCGCGCAAAAGAAGCCGTCGGTACTGGCGCAACGCGTGTTGCTACAGCGTGTCCTTTCTGTTACATCATGATGGATGATGGGGTGAAGGCCGCAGGTAAAGAAGAGAGCGAAGTAAAGGTCGCCGATATTGCCATCCATGTTTTGGATGCGCTTGAAAATGGTGAGCGACTATTTCGTGAGCAACAAACACCAGTCATGACTGCTGGCGAATAAATAATTACTGAAAATTTTCGAAATACCGACTTGGTGTAGGACCTCGTTGCCCTTGATATTTTGAGCCTCTTGCACCTTTGCCATACGGCTGGTCGGCAGGTGTGGTCATCATCATAAAACTCACCTGTCCAATTTTCATATTGGGATACAGAGTGATGGGCAGATTTGCAACATTGGATAATTCAAGGGTGATATGGCCATCAAACCCAGCGTCAATAAAGCCAGCCGTTGAGTGGATTAGTAGTCCGAGTCGACCAAGTGAGCTTTTGCCTTCAACTCGCGCAACCAGATCGTCTGGCACAACAATTCGCTCAAGCGTACTTCCAAGCGCAAATTCGCCGGGGTGCAACATAAATGAATCACCGTCAAGAATTTCGACTAACTCGGTCATTGACGTCATATCTCTTTTTACATCAATCACACTGGCCGTGTGATTGCGAAAGACCCTGAATAAATTGCTGACCTTGACATCAATAGATGACGGCTGAATACAGGACTCGTCATAGGGATCAATGATGATTCGCCCTGACTTGAGTTGCTCACGAATGCTTCGGTCGGACAAGATCACGTCAAAACCCTAGCCAACGCCAGGCTGATAATCTAAGGCACAGAAATATGCGGGTGTAGTTCAGAGGCAGAACATCAGCTTCCCAAGCTGAGAACGCGGGTTCGATTCCCGTCACCCGCTCTCGTGAAGACCCAACACATCCCTGCTCTTGATGGTTTGCGAGGCGTAGCCGTACTTGCTGTCATCGGATACCACTACGACATGCTCCATTTGGTTGGAGGGTTCTTGGGCGTTGATTTGTTTTTTGTTCTGTCTGGTTTTTTGATTACGTCGCTGCTCGTGAATGAGCACCGCAACACAGACAACATCAACTTCAAGACCTTCTGGGTGCGCCGATTTCGGCGACTCATGCCGGCATCGCTGCTGTTATTGGCGACAGTCTCAATCTGGTCTTGGTCTCAAGTAGAAGCGATTCAACTGCGCTCGTTGCGAATGGATCTCATGGCCACCCTCGGGTATGTCGCTAACTGGCGCTTCATCGCCTCTGGTCAATCATATTTTGACTTCTTTAGCGAGGCCTCACCTCTGCGGCATGCTTGGTCACTCGCGATTGAAGAACAGTTTTACGTGGTGTGGCCGCTCATTGTTTGGCTGATTCTGCGTAAAACAAAACTTGGCGAGCGTGTGTTACTGGTGTTTTGCATTGTTGCAGGACTTGCTTCGGCGGCGCTGATGTCTGTGTTGTATTCACAAGCAGACCCATCTCGGTCGTATTACGGAACCGATACACGTGCTGCACAGTTACTCGTCGGTGCAGGCCTCGCGGTGTTAGCGGTTCGCCATCCCAAGGCATGGTCGCCAACTGTTGCCTCACAAGTACTGACCGCTGCTGCGATTGCGATTGCAGCGGCATTTTTATTCGTCGATGATCAAGAATCACTTCTCTACCATGGCGGATTTTTGGCTTTTTCACTGATTGCGGGCGTCGGCGTTCTTGCATCTACTCGCACCACACATGGCATTCTGTACAGACTTCTTGCGTCAAGAGGGTTGCGCTACATTGGCCGAATTTCATACGGATTGTATTTGTGGCACTGGCCAGTACAGATTGCTATTTCAGACTCGCGTACATCGTTAAACGGCGTGCCGCTTCGCGTTGCACAACTTCTTGTCACGCTTGCTTGTTCTGCGATTTCATTTCATTTCATCGAATCACCCATTAGATTCCGCACTCGGTGGGGGGTCTTGACTCGACAGCGCGGACTTGCTTTTGCTGTCACTTCAGTCATCGTTGTTGCCGGATTAAGCATTGCTGCAACAACTGGAGCAAAAACACCGCCTGATTATTTGACTGCACCGCAAAGTGACGTGTTGTCCGTTGGTGATTTTAATCTTGATTCTGCGCCGCCATCGAGCACAAACGCAACGGCGGTGACGCCCGTTTCATCTATGCCGTCGTGGCGCGCACTTGGTCGAACGGTTTTCATCGGCGACTCCATTGCTGCGTCATTACAAACTGCTCTCAACATTGAGGCCAAAAAGCGTGGTCTGAAATTTATTGCCCGTACGCGTCCTGGATGTGGCGTACTTGTCGGCGCACCCGCAACCAGTGAAGGCAAACCTTTTTCTTGGTCACAATTATGTTCAGACCTCACACCTGAGTACATCCGACAGGCAGCAATTAACAGCAAACCCAACACGATTGTTTGGTTGAGTTCATGGGAAGCAGGCCCACGCTTTTATAACGGCGTCTTGTACCAGGCAGCAACACCTGAATTTCGGCAACATATTCTTGATCGTCTCGACGAACAGGTGTCTGCCATCACCGCCAACGGCGCGATGGTCTATTTTGTAACTAATTCACAACGTGCCAATGATAATTCGTTGAACTTTTCTGATCCACTTGTTGACAAGCTTGAAGAAGACCTCAACGACATTTATCGGGACTACGTTGCAGCGCATCCGACTCAAGCAGCTGTCGTCGACCTTGCATCTGTCGTCTGCCCCTATACGCCCTGCCCCGCACAGGTGGGTGGCGTGACATTGCGACCTCGCGATGGTGGGCATTTTGAGGGAGACGGCCCGACATGGATTGCTCCGCGACTTTTAGATTTGCTCGAACACGCAGTGCCCCTTTAGCCCGCAAGCAAACTTGCAATTGCCCATATCGAGGCAATGCTCCCCACCACAATCATTAGAACTGTTCGAGCAATTGGTGCTTTTTTGAGGTCCCCGTCATCATGGACCGATGGAGGTGGTCGCAACACTGCCAGTAGGTTGCCCACCGCCAATGCGCCACCCAACGCCAGCACCATCCAAGCCAAGAGATCTTCACCTAAGAACACCTTTCTAAAGTTATCGCTACACTCAATTGGTATGGGGTTTCATCACGTTGCACTTGCCACACACGACACTGCTGCGACCCATCGCTTTTACACAGACTTGATGGGTTTTTCACTTGTCAAGACTGTCGTCGCCCCTAATCCTGGCTCTGATGGCTGGTCGCGTCACTATTTCTATGACACGGGATCGGACGGCATGATTGCTTTTTGGGAATTACACGACAAAAAAATCGGCAGTAACTACCCCACCAACCTCAATGCCACAGCAGGTCTGCCTGGTTGGGTAAATCATTTTGCATACAACGCACCAACGCGCGAGTTCCTAGACGAACGTCGTGCGGTATGGTGCGCAGGTGGTCATACCGTCGCGGAAGTTGATCATGAGTTCTGCATCAGCATTTATACATCTGATCCAGATGGCAACACGGTGGAGTTCTGCCACACATTGCGTGAGTTTGCAGAAGATGAAAAGCGCCATGCCTACGAACTGATGTTGCAAGAGTCGCCAGCTGCCGACAAGGACGCCAAACTCATTATCTGGCCGTCTACTGCGGTCCGCGCGACCGTGTGATTAAACCTCGCTACGAGCGGGGTTCGCAAACGTCGTGAGATGACCCAAGAACAGCAACTTTTTCATTCCTGTTGGACCTGAACGGTGTTTTCCCACAATAATTTCTGCCCAACCACGATTATCATCATCTGGCGGATTCACAAGTTCATCGCGGTAAATAAACATAACCACGTCGGCGTCTTGTTCAAGGGCACCAGATTCACGCAGGTCGGAGAGTTGTGGCCGCTTTTCTGAACGTTGCTCAAGTCCACGACTTAGTTGACTCAACGCAATAACTGGAATATTGAATTCACGCGCCAAAAGTTTCAATTGACGACTGATTGCACTGACCTCAAGTTGGCGACTTTCTCCGCTGTCACTACCACCCATGAGTTGCAAATAGTCAACGACAATGAGTGCCGGGGACCCATCGCGCTGTGCGATCCGGCGGACTTTTTGCCGGATCTCAGTAACACTTATTGCAGAGTTGTCATCGATATACAACGGAATATCGAGTCGGCCGATTGCTTCACTGAGCCGTGTCCAATGTTGTTCGGTCAGGCGGCCAGATCGCAATAGCGATGCGTCCACTTGGGCCTCTGCCGACAAAATACGTTGCGTGAGTTCAGTTGCACTCATTTCCAAGGAGAAAAATATCACCGGGCGCCGAACTTTCTTGGCGACATTCACCGCAATACCCAAGGCGAATGCACTCTTACCCATTGCCGGGCGAGCGCCAACAATGTTTAGTGTGCCAGGTTGAAGTCCAGACAATAAGTTATCTAATTCGTAAAAACCAGTTGGTGCGCCTGTGATGATCTGCTTCTTGTCAAAGCGATCTTGCAAAATATCAGTGACTTCTTGGGTTAGAACGTCAAGTTTGTGCATTGAGTCGGCAACATCATCTTCGGATATTTCGAAAACCATTTGCTCAGCATCGTCAATGGCTTTAATGACATCGGCTGGCTCACCGAATCCGATGTCGGCAATTCTCGTTGCGGTCTGAATCAAACGCCGTAAGCGAGCAGTATCACGAACAATTTTGATGTAACGGTCTGCACTCGTCACCGACGGCGTGGAGTTTTGTAGTTCCAATAAATAGTCAAGACCACCGATTTCATCAAGCGCCTTGGTGCGACGTAATTCGTCTCCGACTGTGATCGGGTCAACAGCCTGCGCCGAACCAACGAGTGCACGAATTGCTTCGTAAATATTTTGATGAGCAGGCTTGTAAAAATCAGCCGCGCTGAGTCTTCGCTCGACGGCGAGGCTGATTGCTTCTTCCGACAAAAACATTGCACCCAACAACGACGCTTCAGCATCAAGATTGTGTGGTGGCACCCGCTGCAACGGAGTAATGCGACGAACATTGCTTTCGGGGACAGGATTGTTTGCCATTAGTTCCTAACTATGCCTGCAAATGCCTGTGCATTGCTAGGGGATAAGCCTGCGATTTCACTGTGGAAACGCTGTGGACAAACCTAACAGTCTGGGGATAACCGGAGATGACAATTAAGAGAATCGAACTAACCAGGAATCACGCTAAGCGTGAAAGCACATTCCACATCAGCGTGAAGCCGCACCTTTGCTGAATGAGAACCAGTGGTGCGAATCGGCTTGACAATAATTTTTTTGCGATCCACGGTGAGGTTGATCTGGGTTGCAAGAGCCGACGCAATGTCTGCCGTGGTAACCGAACCAAACAAACGGCCCTCCGCACCAGATTTTGCCTTGATCACGATTGTCTTGCTTGCCAGTTCTGCGGCAATAGTTTGGGCAGCACCGCGATCTGCTGCTTCGCGCAGGTCACGAGCTTTGCGCATGGCTGCAGCCTGACTAATTGCACCATCTGTAGCAACTATTCCCTTGCCAAGGGGCAACAAGAAATTTCGGGCATATCCATCAGCAACCGTAAGGATGTCACCGCGACGCCCAACTCCGGCAATATCTTGACGCAAAATAACCTTCATGACGAGACCTCTTGATCTTGAGTATCCGCGGGCTCCGCGTCAGGGGCGCTTGGGGGAGTTGACATGAAATCATCGGCAAACACCGTGGTTGAAGCAATTGATGCATCATCGAGTTCCAGCAATGCTTCTTCGACGCCACGACGGTCACCATCGCGTCCACGACCTTCACCAGAGCGAGGCGCTTTTACGCTGGAAACACGCTTTGTATAGGGCAAAAGAGCCATTTCACGGGCATTTTTGATGGCATTTGCGATGTCTCGTTGCTCTTGCACGTTGGTTCCACTCATGTGTCGCCCGCGGATCTTGGAGCGGTCCGACATGAACTTTTGCAACAAGGAGATGTCTTTGTAGTCAATGTAGGGAACCTTGTCAACCTTGAAAGGGTTGGCCTTTTTTTTGAACTTGCGAATTTTCATCTTCGCATTACGAATTTTATTTGTCTTACTTACCATTGTTTTACTTGCCTTTGTGTGAAGGAAAAATTAGGAATATTTAGAACGGTTCTTCTTCGCCGCCGAAGGGGTTGTCGTCTCCGCTTGGGGTCTGACCACCCTGAGAGCGATTATTGCCGCCGCCCTGACCGCCACCCTGACCACCTGCATCACGAGGGTTGCGCTCTACCTGGGCAGTTGCCCACTTGAGGCTTGGTCCGATTTCATCGGCAACAATTTCGATTGCAGTGCGCTTCTCGCCCTCGCGGTTAGTGAACTCGCGTTGTTCAAGGCGGCCGCTCACCACACAGCGCATGCCTTTGCTGAGAGTTGCTGAAGCATTTTCGCCCAACTGCCCCCACGCGGTGATGTTGAAATATGAGGTTTGCTCCTGCCATTCGCCATTGACTTGAAAGCGACGCCCAACCGCGAGACCAAAAGATGCAACTCCCTTGCCTGTGGTGGTGAAACGAAGTTCGGGATCTCTGGTGAGATTTCCTACGAGAGTGATGTTGTTATCTGCCATTTTTTGTCCTTTGTTGATGAGTCAAAACAGTGTGACGACTAGGTGTACCAGAGTTAAAAGATCGGTCAGCCTAGGCGGCTGCAAGCATTCCGCGCCGTTGTGCTTCGTGATCAGGGAGACGAATCAGTTTGTGTCGGATGATGTCTTCAGAGATGCGAAGACCACGCTCGACTTCGTCAAGGGCCCCGGCCGAAGCCAGGACATTGAATACGGCATAAAAACCATCAGACTTCTTGTTGATCAGATAAGCAAGACGCCGTTTGCCCCACCAATCAGGACTGCCGTGTACCTTTCCACCAACTGAGGTGATGGAAGAAGAAATAGTTTTAAGCCAACCATGAGCGGCGTTCTCATCGAGATCGCCGCTAATAATGACCATGAGTTCGTATGCACGCATAACGTGTGAGCTCCCTTCGGTTCCAAGTCGCCGAGGCACTTGGAGCCCCCGAGGGGGCAGGGTGAATATGACCCCTGAAGCGTATCGGGCAAACCCTGGCTCGCCACACGGATGAGATGTTCGGGTCATTTCCATCTGCGTCAATGTGGAAATTATCTGTGCCCCTTGGAAGTGCTGACTCGCGGCGCACTGAGGCCGCCGTTATCTACTGAACCGCAGACCGCCGTCGCCGACCAACAATTGGCAACACTCGCAACAAATGGTGCCATGAACAACCTGGGCAGGCTTCCACCACATAGGCCGCATAGTCGTGCTCGGTGCGTTGTAAACGCTCTACTTCTTTGCGCTCCGTCACACAGCGCCCGTGTTTGGGAAGACCGTGTCCAAACACATACGTCAACAAGACAACATTGACTTCTTCACAGATCGGACACAAGACTGAAGATGGTTCCCCGAGATTTCTTGCGGCACGAATCAATTCAGCATTGGCATCACAAACTGAATCCCGAGAGATGCGCCCACGTTTGAATTCGTTGATTACGGCACGACGTTCAAGACGATGATCAACGACTCCTGATGTTCCGTTCAGCATGTCGGCAGAAAAACTCATGATTGCAAATAATAGTCATAGACTTGGCTCATGTCTGACGCAAGAGGAACAAATTCATCGTTCAGCGAAATTTCATATGGCACCGATGTCAGCACCGACAGTCAGTTGCGTCTTTGCGGAGACATCCGCGGCAAACGCACAATTGAACTTGGCCTCTACGGGGCGGTTCCTAATTGCATTGCCCTGGCGCAACTCGGGGCCCGCTCGATTGCGGTTGATCCTTCTGCTGAATCAATTATTTTTGCCCGTCGTGCTGCAGAACGAGCAGGGGTTGCAGTTGAATTTCATGAGGGTGACATTGCTGATCTCGGATTCGCGATGAGTTCCTCACTTGATTTGGCTCTATGCGTGCACGCCTTGGGGCGAGATGATGATTACTCTCGCCTATTTCGCCAGGTTCATCGCATCTTGAAACCCGAGGCTGGTTTTGTTTTTTGTTCCGAGCATCCAGCAGCCTCAATCTTTGACGGTGAAGATCCGACCGCGCGCCGACAATACGGATCAACCTCTCCCGCGATTGGTGAACTAGTAATGGCACTACAAAGGGCAAACTTTGCCATCGACACAATGTACGAATTGACATCTGCAAGCCGTCCGCGCGCGATCGCCCCTGCCGTATTACTGCTGCGGGCGCGCAAACTGGGGTCTTAGCGACGTTGGCGCGATGATCCTTTCAGCGACGCAACATTATTTTTATTTTTCTCCCACCAGTCGATAAGCCTTTTTCGAATTTCTTTTTCGCCAAGCAATCCCTCTTCAAGTCGAATCTCCATCAAGTGCTCCAGTGCCGCCCCTACAACCCTTCCAGCAGGGACATTTAGGATTTCAATAACTTGCAAACCGTCTAGTTCTGGGCGCAGAGAAGCCAGTTCTTCTTGGGCTGACAAAACTGCAATGCGGGCTTCAAGTTCGTCCATGCGTTCGGACAACATCCGCGCCTTGCGTTCGTTGCGGGTGGTGCAGTCACAACGAGTCAAGATATTAAGTTCCGCCAACAGATTTCCTGCGTCGCGCACATAGCGTCGCACTGCACTGTCCGTCCAGCCCATTTGATATGTATGAAAGCGGAGATGCAAGGCGACTAACTCTGTGATTGCAACGACATCTTCGTTGGAATACTTCAAGGCTCGCAGGCGATCCCGTGACATTCGTGCACCGACAACTTCATGATGATGGAACGTCACACCTTTGCCGTCTTTTACTGCACGTGTCCGTGGTTTGCCAATGTCATGAAACAAAGCAGCAATCCGTGTCAATCGAAAATCAAATGTTGGTGATGCGTCGGGTCGCACATTTTCTACGACGGCAAATGTATGGGTAAGAACATCTTTGTGGCGATGAATCGGATCTTGCTCTAGGCGCATCGCTGGAAGCTCTGGAAAAAATATTTCTGCCAAGCCAGTATCAACCAAAAACCACAACCCGGCAGTTGGAGAATCTGTAACCAACAATTTGTCAAGTTCATCATGAATGCGCTCCATTGACACGATCCCTAAACGCGATGACATCTCCCGAACTGCATTTACCAGTGCATCATCAGGGGTCGCTTTAAGTTGGGAAATAAATCGCGCCGCACGCATCATGCGCAATGGGTCGTCACTGAAACTTTCTTCAGGTGAGAGCGGTGTGCGCAAGACCCGCCCAACAAGGTCTGACATGCCACCAAATGGATCGACAAGTTCTGGTGCGTCGCTAGTGAGTTCAAGAGCCATTGCATTAATTGTGAAATCACGCCTCGACAGATCTGTTTGTATATCATCGCCAAAAGCCACATCGGGCTTACGTGAATCAGGTGCGTATGCCTCGGCACGATGTGTAGTGATTTCATAGGCACGCTCACCAATTCGCATGCCAATGGTGCCGAATCGCTCGCCTTGGGTCCAGACATCATCAGCCAGCCCCGAAATGAGGGCTTTTATTTCTGCGGGTCTTGCCGTTGTCGTGGCGTCAAAATCCATCTTGGTCGGATCTGTTGGCGAATCTGCCGACATCAGCAAATCACGCACTGTGCCACCTACTAAATAAAGCCGATGACCTGCATCTCGAAAGCGCTGGGCGACGGGCGCCATTTCTTCAAAAACTGGTGCAAAACGAGGAGGGATGATGGACATAACAGCCCTAACGCTACGGTCATTGCGTGGCAGAAACGGTGAACCCTCTCGCAGTATCCCAAAAGGCTGGTCATGTGCTGTGGGATGACTCCATCACTGTGCGCCTGCGCAGTTGGCCCCACGATCCCAGTACTGCATTTTTAGTCATGACTGGAGCCCACGATGACAGGCGATCACTTCCTTCTGCTGAAGTTGTATCCGCCTGGCTACCAACGGTCGCAGGATTTGGCTACAGCCATGTGCGTACAAGTGCCGTGGCGCCATCAATGCAACACGAGTTGAGTGAGGCTGGTTTTGAGGTGTGTCAGGAGCTTTCTCTGCTGCGTGCCGAAGCCCCATTGCAGATCAAGCAAGCGCGGGTCTTGGACCTTCGCCCGCGCAAGATGCATCACTACGGCGGAAGAGTTACAAAAAGCACTCGCCAGAAAATACTGGGCGTTGATGCCCAAGCCTTTGGCCTCTTGTGGGCACTGGATGCAGCGTCACTTCGAGATGCACTGCTTGCCACTCAGTGCTCCCGTATTTTTTCAGTGACCAATAATGACCAGTGTGAGGGATTCATTGTGGTGGCCCGCACTGGGGTTGCTGGATTTGTTCAAAGGCTTGCAATTCAGCCACATCTTTGGCACAAGGGCCTTGGAAGTTTATTACTGGCTCATGGATTGCAGTGGCTTGAACGACAAGACTGTGAACATGTAGTGGTTAACACCGAGACAAGAAACGTAGCGGCCTTGGCTTTATATCAAAAGTTTGGATTTCAAGTGATGCCATATCAACTCAGTGTGCTGGAACGCACCACCTCAGAGCAAACCGCATGAAACGTATTTATTTGCCCTTTATTTTTGCCGTCTGTGCCGTGGTTGGGTCTTTTGGCAATGCAAAATCTCTGGCTCAGACTGAATTCACAAACACGATTATCATCGTCAAACAACCTTTTGCAGTGACAAGATTTCTCTCAACTGAATTTGTTGTTACATTGCCCAAAGATGCCGTCCGGGCGACCACGATTGAGATCAATCTTCATCGGCGTGTGGCATCACGGGACTCGCTGCAAACAATTTCGCAGGGCAATCTGGCACTCACTGCAATCGATACCGTCACATTTCCTGCTGCCAGCCTCATCACTCGCGGGGATGATGTTGTTTTGCCATTGATGCTGTCCCCTGGTCAAGCAGAAACAACAGGCCTTGACCTAAAAGCGTATGGTGTCTTTCCCGTCACAATTATCGCCCGAGATACGGCGGGAATTCTTGCGTCATCGCTCACATTTATCGCCAGGGTTAATCCAGCCGACACATCACAGAGTCTCGCCACATCACTCGTGATTGCCCATCGTGGGCCACCCTCTTTGCAATCTGACGGGACTATTTTGATATCAGAGCAAACACGCTCCTCTCTGCGCCGCCTGCTCAACGCTATGACCGCGTTTCCATTTCCTCTCGCCATTGAACTCCAGCCCGAAATGCTCGCATCTTTGGCATCGTCTGCGGCTCCTGCAGACCAAGTTCTTTTAGCGGAACTGACAAGCGCACTGACGAACCGATCAATTATCGCGCCAACCTATGTTCCGATTGATCCCTCCTCGATGGCCGATAACGAGCAAGGTGTTGTTTTCACTCAGCAACGAGAACAGGGGGTTGGTGCGCTTCAAAAATTAGGCCCTTCAACACCACTCAACAACAAAGTCTGGGTTGCTCATGAATCAATCACCCGCACAGGCGCCTCGTTGCTCGGAGCGCACGGCATTGATTCAGTTTTGCTTTTAGCCTCGGCCCAGGACAGTTCCACAAAGACCAGGTCCCCCTCAGCAATTGCACACACGCAATTAGCGAACGGCTCACTTTTGTCAGTGCGCCGAGCCGACCCCGCCATCGCCACTCTGCTCGATAGAGCAACAGATAATCCGGTTCAGGTGGGCATTTACATCGCTGCAGAGGTTCTAGCAGCCAGACGAGATCTATTGGCTGACACCCCTGTGGCAGATCTTGCACTCGTACTTGCTACAACCTCGGGTGAATCTGCCGATCCAATAACAATTGCCACTATCGCAGGAGCGCTCGGCACGACACCCGGCATTACCTTCACTGATTTGTCTGCCAACGCGCCCCCATTAGCGACTACACCACTTGTTGAATTTTCCAACAATGCTTCCAGTCGTTTGCCCAAATTATCTGACATCAATGCGCTCCTAACCAAACAAAATTCACTGCAAACGATGTTGGCTGATTCAGATGCGCGATTAAGTCTGTGGAATGAATACTCATCGGCGATTTGGTCTACAACCACGAAATCACGTAACTCATACATCTCAGGTTTTAGTGCCTCGCTACGAGAGTTGACTTCAGCGGTGGGTCGTCCCACCCGAAATAAATTTACATTGGGGAGCACAAACGCAGATATTCGGCTTCAACTGCGGAATAAATCATCCTCAACTCTGTTTGTAAAAGTGGTTTTGAGCAGCCCAAAATTAAAATTTCCAACCAAGTTGCCCATTGTTGAACTCGCGGCTGAGAGTACGACTGAAATCCTCATTCCTACTGTTGTCAAAGAAAAAGGCTTGTCAACGATTATTTTGCGCATCAGCACTCCAGACGGGAAAGTTCAACTGACAACTCCAACTCTTCTGACTGCCAGAGTGAACGTTCTGGCAGGGCTCGGACAGCCCATCAGCCTGGCCTTAATCGCCGCATTACTGCTGTGGTGGGCCATTTCCTGGCGGTCCGCCCGACGAGCCAGAACTTCTTCGCCAGCGACTACGGTAAAGACGTCATGAGTATTCGCATCGTCACTGATAGTTCTTCAGACCTTCCCCCTGCCCTTGCTGCCCAATGGGGTATTGCTGTTGTCGCTTTGAGTGTTCGCTTTGGCGAAGGGGAGTTTGTAGACAGCACCTCAATCCCTGTGGAACGCTTTTGGGAGCAATGCTCTGCCTCGCCAGTACTGCCAGAGACTACGGCTCCCTCGCCAGGGCAATTTGAAGACACTTACCGTCGTTTGATTTCCGAGGGAGCAACTGGCATTTTGGTTCTTTCTCTTTCTTCGTCGCTCTCAGCAACCATGCAAAGCGCCGAACTAGCGGCCAAAAGCATGACCACCGCTTCCCTTCCCATCGTGGTCGTTGACAGCCGCACGGTATCGCTAGGACTTGGATTGATCGCTGTTTCTTGCGCTGAATACGCCCGCACGGGTGCGTCACTCAATGACGTCGTAGCGCACGCCAATGGCATCATCCCTCGAACCCGTGTATTTGGTGCACTTGACACACTTGAAAATCTCAAAAAAGGTGGCCGTATCGGCGGAGCGAAAGCTCTCATGGCAAGCGTTTTATCAATCAAGCCAATCATTGAGGTACGCAATGGCCTGGTCGAAGAAGGTGGTCGGCAACGCACTCGTGCCAAGGCTCTTAGTTTCTTATGTGAGACGGTGAAAAATTCTGGAGACCTTGAAAGCCTCGCGGTTTTACATGCTCAATGCAGCGACACCGATGCGTTTGTGGCGTCATTGCGGGAGGTCTTTGAGGGGGAAATTATGATTGGCGATATTGGTCCCGTGATTGGGAGCCATGCTGGTCGCGGAACGATTGGGGTGGCATTCCGCGTTCGCGCCTAGTTGCCCAACTAGCGTTCGCAACACCAATGGTTGCGCCGCTTGAACCCTCTACCTTGATCGGTGACCGATACGAGTTACAACGATCATTGGCCCACGGCGGCATGGCCGAAGTGTGGCTGGCATTCGACCGCCAACTAAATCGCCTTGTGGCGATAAAACTTCTGCGAAGCCACACTGCCGAAGACCCAACCGTTGCCGAAAGATTTCGACGCGAAGCTCACGCACTTGCCAAACTCGCACATCCAAACATTGTGTCGATCTACGACATCGTTGAGGAAAATAATCGCCTTTTTGTGGTCATGCAATACATTGCTGGAAAAAGTTTGCGTGAAACCCTTGATGACCTTCGTCGTCAAAATCCATCAACCACTGGCGCACTGAGCGCGGAACTCACGGTACATATTGGTCGCTCCATTGCATTTGCCCTGAAGCACACTCATGACAACAACATCGTTCATCGTGACATAAAGCCCGGCAATATCATGCTCGATATTGACGGAACGATTTTATTGGCAGACTTCGGTATTGCCAAGGGAACTGACAATGCAGGTACCACCACTGGTCTCACAGATCTCACAAATGACAACATCATGATGGGCACCGCAAAATACTTGTCACCTGAATTAGTACAAGGAAAAAATCTGACGGGGCGTGCAGATCTTTATTCACTTGGTCTTGTTTTGTATGAATGCCTGTCAGGCGATGTCCCTTTCAATGGCCCCAACGATCAAGCGATTGCGATCGGTCGGCTGCAGCGCGATGCCACGCCCCTCAGCACCCTGTGTCCGCATGTGCCTTTTGCACTAACAGCCGTGATTCACAAAATGTTGCAACTCAAACCTGAGCATCGTTATAGCAATGGCAAAGAGGTTGCCATTGCATTACAAGCCAGTTTGGCTGGCTCTCCTGATGCACAGACTCCGGCAGTGGGTCTTGGCAACGGGCGTACTGGCACAAGTCCTGTTGCAGGTCCTGATGTAAGTGCACGCCCAGTGAGCCGTGCAAATCCGTTACCTGGTCAAGACCCACTCATGAGATCAACACCTGCGACTAGCACCGCGCCTGCACGTAAACCAGTTCGTGATCCGACACCGAAAAAAGTAGCCAAAGTAAATAACGGGCTGCCTGCACCACGCCGATCATCAACCTTGCGTAGTTTGGCACCGGCAATTATTTTGGTTGCAATCGCCGCAGTGATGGTGATGTTCTTGTGGCGTGGACTTCGCGATACCAAAGCACCGGCAATCCCAACGTCATCTGAGCAGGCCACTACAGAACTTGCGCCAGTTGACACATCTCCTGTCACTGTTGTGGCGCTGAAGAGTTACGACCCAAATGGTGACGACAAGGTGGAAAATGAAGCAATGGTCGGTGCACTTTCAGATAACAATCCAGCGACTGTCTGGACCACGGTCTGTTACGGCGACAAATATTTTGGCTCAAAGCGTGGCGTTGGAATTGTGATGCAATTGTCTCGTTCTAGTGCGGGAACGATGACCATTGACATGGGCAGCACACCATGGAGCGCCGAAATATTTACATCTGACGCCGGTATTCCAGACAGTCTCAAGGGATGGGGTGAGCGAGTGGCAAAGGGATATGCCACCCAATCAGGTATTGCCACGTTCAATGTCTCAACATCAGGCACATACATCATGCTGTTGCTCAGAGAAATCGGCTCTAGCCCAGCGTGCAGTGCGTCAAACCCCTACCAGGGCGTCATTCGCGATATCGGGTTCACGGCGGCATAAATTGCTCGCGTAATGCCCTTCCGTCGCATTGACTACATTTGAAACATCTACGAAAACGATAAATCCCTAATAGATGCTGCGCGCAAAAATGACATTGGCGCGATTGACATTTTGCTTCGTCGGCATTACGACATCATTCGTGCGATATGTCACCGCATCGTCATTGATCACGGTGGAGCCGATGACGCCACCCAAAATGCATTGATTGCTATTGCCAAGGGAATCCACAAGTTCGACAATCGCTCTAGCATCACGACCTGGATTTACCGCATTGCGGTCAATGCCTCAGTTGATGAAGTGCGTCGCACCCGTCGTCGACCTTTGCCAATGGACCCGACTGACCAAAAAATAGACGGGATTTCGGGCACAATGGACGACATGGGCAACCTTGATAACCAAGTCTTGATTTCTGACGCCCTTCAACGGCTTGATACTGACTTTCGCATTCCCGTTGTGCTGCGCCATGTCGCCGATATGGACTACGACGAAATTGCCCGAACACTTGATATCCCTGTAGGCACAGTGAAATCACGAATCGCAAGGGGACGAAAACAACTTGCTCAAATGCTGCCGCGGACGATAATGGATTCACAATGACGACTCCTAGTGACAACACACCTGAGTCATCTGACTTGATTTCTGAGCGCGCTGTTATTGAAGCGTTGCGCTCAGTGCCTCAGGCCACAGACGAAACACGCGAGGCCCACATTTTTACGGCACTGAGTGCCCTTTCAGGCACGACACATCGGCGTCCACCGAAATGGCTAAGTGTTGCTGCGGCATCCGTTGTTCTCGTCGCTGGAGGTGCGCTTGCTGGCCGGGCATTGAGCGATGACACAGGCAACCCCGACCAACTGATCAACCGCAATGAGGCCATTGCCACAACGGTTGAGCGGGCAGGAGTAACCGTTGCGTGTATGGCCAAAATGCAGGACGCAACCTATATTTCCACCACCCTTGTATCAGGCATTGAAATTGCGTTGTTCTTGGATGCCAATAACGCACTGCTCGCAATTCGACTCAGTGATTGTGCAGAAATCGGCAGTCTGGACATTTCAAACTCAGCGCCTTAGTTCAGGGGCTCAGCGTTAGGCTTTGCTTATGCCCTCAAATCCTCTAACTGACCCACATTGGGCCCAGCGCAGCGTTGATTTTATTGATCGCATTGTCGTGTTTGTTCGTGATCACACCACTCGCCCCTTGGTGAAATCTGCTCGTGTCGTGGTCTTTGGGGCTCTTGTCAGCATTGGCGTCGTCAGCCTGTTGGTGCTATTGAGTGTTGCTTTCGTGCGAGGTTTGCAGGCCGCGCTTGACTCGATTGTCACACACCAAGCAAGCGTGTGGATTTCTTATTTTGTCTTAAGTGCTCTCTTTTTTGTAGCAGGCATTGCACTAATGAAACGTCGCCATGAAAGGGACCCGTGAGTACTACTCGTAACGTCATCATTATCGGATCGGGTCCGGCAGGCCTCACTGCTGCCATCTATACCGCTCGCGCTTCTCTTGCTCCGCTGATGATTGAAGGCGAACTTTCCTCCACATCTGATCAGCCCGGTGGACAACTTATGCTCACCTCGGAAGTAGAGAACTTTCCAGGTTTCCCAACTGGCATCACAGGACCTGAACTGATGTCCAATTTCCGAGATCAGGCAGAACGCTTCGGAACTGAATTCATCACCGAAAAGGTCACTCGTGTTGACTTTAGTGCGCGCCCTTTCCGCGTGTATATCCGCGACACTGAATACACGGCTAATTCAATCATCGTCAGCACTGGTGCGCAGTCGTTGATGCTCGGGTTGCCAGAAGAAAAGGCCCTAATTGGTCACGGTCTTTCAACATGCGCAACATGCGACGGATTCTTTTTTCGAAATCAACAAATTGCCGTTGTTGGCGGCGGCGACTCAGCAATAGAGGAGGCAACTTTTTTGACGAAATTTGCTTCAAAGGTATTTTTAATTGTGCGTCGAGATGTATTCCGAGCGTCGCGCATCATGCAAGATCGTGCAATCGCAAATGAAAAAATTGAAATCTTGTGGAATTCACAAATTACCCACCTGCATGGCGACAATCAACTCACAGGCGCGACGCTTATTGACACCATTACAAAAGAATCTCGTCCACTCGATGTCACTGGTGTCTTTGTCGCCATTGGCCATCGTCCAAATACCGATCTATTCAAAGGTCTTCTGGCAATGGAGGACTCTGGATACCTGATCACGAAATCCGGCTCGAGTTACACCGATATTCCTGGTGTTTTTGCCTGTGGAGACGTTCAAGATCACACCTACCGACAAGCCATCACGGCCGCTGGCTCGGGATGTATGGCGGCCATTGACTGCGAGCGTTGGCTCGAGGCTGAACACGACTAACACAAGTAATGTCAGTAGAATCTGGTTGAAGGAAAGGTATAACTTATGTCTGAAGGAATCGTCACTCTTACTAGTGCAACATTTGATGAGACTGTCAATTCATCGACCACCCCGATTCTCGTTGACTTTTGGGCAGAATGGTGCGCACCATGCAAGGCAATTGCACCGACGCTTGAAGCTATTGCCCGTGAGCAGGTTGGAAATTTTGCAATTGCTAAATTAAATGTTGATGATTACGGAGACATTGCCCAACGTTTTGGCGTGATGAGTATCCCGACATTATTGGTTTTTGATCAAGGAGAACTTAAAAAAACCCTTGTTGGTGCGCTTGGAAAAGGGCGACTTCTTGAGGAGCTGAAAGAATTTCTTCCATCTTCCCGATAACGCCCGGCCAACGGGGCGAAGCGATTCGTGATTTACAACGCCACTTATCGACCGCAGGTTTTCTGGCTCCAGACACCGTTCAAGCATTTGAGTTCTGCAGCGTTACACACGCTTCACTGATTTCATTTCAAAATGCCTATGGTCTAAAAACCACAGGCGAATGTGACGAATTAACGTGGTCTTTTCTGCAGGAAGCATCGTGGCATCTCGGGGATCGATTGTTGTACCTGCGTTCGCCGAATCTGCGTGGTGATGATGTCGTTGAATTGCAAGATTTACTCTCGCGCTTGGGTTTCAATTGCGGTCGGGTGGATGGCATTTTTGGTTCCCGCACCGCACAAGCAGTCAGCGCATTTCAGCAAAATATCGGACTCCAGATCAACGCAATCTGCAGTCCAGAAGTGGTGATCGCCTTGGCTCATGTCGGCGGGCACGGAGGAACGGGGCACGGCGTTGTTGTTGTGCATGAAACTGAAATACTGACCCAGACAGCCGACGCCTCTAATCGTCGGGTTGCGACGGGACAATACGGCGCCTTGAGCCATGTTGGTCATGCAGTTGGTCGCCAAATGCGTCTCCAGCACCCACTGGCCATCACGCTTGATGGTGACGCTCAACAACAGGCTCATGCTGCCAACACCTGGGGAGCGGATGTCTATGTTGGAATTGAGCCGTCTCCTGATGAAGCCTGCACGATTTATTTTTATCAGGTACCAACTTTTACAAGCGTGGGAGGACAAAGTTTGGCTGAGCGAATTGTGCAATATTTTGACAAGACCCTGCCAGAACTGCATGCCAGCGCTAAGGGAATGCGTCTTCCGATCTTGCGAGAAACAAAAATGCCGGCTGTGCTTTGTTCGGTCGGCCCGCTTCCAATAGCAATGCAGCGATCTGCAGCGGTAGCGGATGCCGTTGTTGCGGCAGTGGCGAGCTGGTTGTCAGCACCACTTATCCACAGGTTGTCCCCAAATTAAAGACAAATACGGATATTTCAATTTATTGTTTATGAGCAATAAATGAATAAGTTTTTATTGTTTATTTTCAATCATCCGCCTGTAGATACGCTCTAAGTCCTCAAAATCGGCAAACTCAATACCGATACGTCCCCGCTTGCCACCTTGGGTCACTGAAACCGATGTTGACAAAAATTCGCTCAATAATCGTTCAAGCTCTAAAAGACCTGGCGGACGAAGTGTCGAGGTTGCACCTCGTTTGACATCAACGTCGATCAACGCAGTAGAACGTCCAGAATCATTTTTGACGGCATCCTCAGTTGTGCGAACTGACCAACCCTCTTTGACTGCTAGCGCGGCAACACGCTCTTGAGAGGCGCGATCTGGCAAGGCCAAAATTGCTTTGGCATGCCCTGCGCTAAGTCGACCATCGGCCAAATAACCCTGCACAGAGGGAGGCAGAGTCAATAACCGTAACGAATTAGTGATTGCAGAACGACCTTTGCCGACTCGCTTGGCAACTTTTTCGTGCGTCAAACCAAAGTCCTCAACAAGTTGTTGGTAGGCCGATGATTCTTCAAGAGCAGTCAGGTCAGCGCGATGCAGGTTTTCAACCAAGGCCTGTTCAACTGATGCCAGCTCACTTGCCTCGCGCACAACGACTGGCACGACCTTGAGACCGGCCTGACGAGCTGCACGCCACCTGCGCTCACCAGCAATTAATTGGTAAGTCGTTTTGTCTTTGCGCCGCACAAGCAATGGCTGCAAAACTCCGATTTCCTTTATGGAGGCGGCTAATTCAGCCAGTGCCGCCTCATCAAAATGTGCTCGGGGTTGGTGGGGGTTGGGCTCAATGCTCCCTACCGGCACATCTCTGAGGGCCGATTCAGGTAAAACCCCAGCGGGAGCGAGTTCAGGTTTAGTTGAGCGCTTAGACCCGGTTTTGGCTTGACTTTTGGGCTCTTGGGGAATCAGGTTTCCGAGCCCCCTACCTAATCCGCGGCGTGCAACCATGGCTCAACTCCTTTGCAATTTTTCGATAGGCCTTTGCCCCAGGGGAATTGGTGTCAAATTTAAGAATGGATTTGCCCACAGAAGGTGCCTCTGCCAAACGAACATTGCGTGGCACTGCTGTCACAAAGACCTTTTTGCCAAAGGTTTTGCGCAGGTCAGCCGCAACTTCTTTGGACAGCTTTGTGGCTTGTTGCATCGTCAGCAAGAAATACCCGATTTCTAGGGCTGGGTTGATATTGGCCCGCACTTGCTCAACAATAGACAAAAGATCCCGCACGCCTTCCAAGGCGTAATACTCACATTGCACCGGAGCAAGAATGGTCGAGGCTGCCGCAAAAGCATTCACCGTTAGCAGTCCAAGAGTTGGCGGACAGTCAATCAAAATATAGTCAAAATCTGCTGAAACTGACTCAATTGCCCGCCGCAAAAGGGTTTGCGGGAAGGCATATTTCTGATTTGACCCAACCAGCATCGCCGCATCCGCTAGATCCATGTCTGACGGAGCGATAAAAAGGTTCTTCTCAGCAGTAGGTTCGATGCAATTGTCCATTGGATCTGTACCCAGAAGCACATTTGACATTGTCAATTCCAATTGACTGGTGTCCACATTTAACCCTGACGAGGCGTTTCCTTGAGGGTCAAAATCGACTAAAAGCGTCCGAAATCCCCGTTCTGCAAGACCAGCCCCCAGATTTACGACGGTGGTTGTCTTTCCAACACCGCCTTTTTGGTTGGCGACAGCAATAACGATGGCCGAATCGCTCATACCAAAATGCTCCTAACTCTGACGCGAGGGTTAATTCACCGTTCGCCGGCTCCTCACTCTAGGCGCAGGAACTAGTGATAATCGGGATATATCGCTGGTCTCTTCGGACTTGTTCCACGTGAAACATCCGACACCAGGAGACTGAACGAGGCCTAATGTTCCACGTGGAACATAGCAATTCCCTGCAAATAAAGGGGAGTAGCAAAGCCAAGGCGCCCCAACACATCATCGGGCCACCTAGTCGTCTGTTTAATTGGAGGCTCAGACACAACGGCCCACCCGCCCAGCATCAGCAAAGGGCGAACTGCCTCAAGCGTGTCAACTGGACTTCCAAAACCTCGGCTGACAGCGGCGCTATAAACACCATTGTGCGCAGTTTCACGCGCCATTGCCTGAGTGGTAGTGCATAGGACCGTCGCTCGGTCCTGTAAGCCCAAAGCAATTACCGCGCGCTGCAGAGCATCTATTCGGGTCTGGCGCCGATCAACCAAGGTTATCAACAGGTCGGGGCGGTCCTGAGCGATAACTAATCCCGGGATGCCGGCCCCAGTTCCGATATCAACCACCCTTCCCGAAACATGCTCCAGCGCGGGCAAAAACTGCCTGGCATGCTCTATGACTTCGGTAATCGGCCGCGGGCCAAGGGCTCCAAGCCTTTGTGCCTCTTCTAAGACATCAAAAAGAGTTCGCCGTGCTACTGCCACGACTTCACGAACTAGGCAGTAACAATGGGTTCAACCACCACTCGGCGCTGGGCGTCTTCGCCCTGCGAACGCGTGGTAACACCCTCAAACTCAGCCAATGAATCATGAACGATTTTGCGATCAGCGGACATCATTGGCTCCAGCATCCGTGCTTCGCCTGATTCTTTAACTTCTTGGGCAACCTTGTTTGCAAAACGGCCCAGTGCCTCGCGACGACGCTCCCGATATCTGGCAATATCAATCCGCAAACGGGTGACCTGGTCCCCTAGACGGCGCTGGCTAACTACTCGAGTTAAATCTTGAATTGCCAATAAAGTTGCACCCCGCGGGCCAACCATTAAGCCCAACTCATCACCATCTACGGTGACTTCGATTTCGTCTTCATCGCGCTTCACAGCCACTGAGCCCTTGCAACCAAAGGCTTCGGTGATGCCAGTCAAGAAAATTGCCGCTACTTCGCCGACCTTGTCGGGATCAACAGGTGGGCGATCTGTTGTGTCTCGCACTACAGGACGCTCCCGAGTGCGGTTTGGTGACGTGCTATTTGAGCGCTCCTTTTTGGCTCCGTCTTTGGAGCGATTTGGTGAGGACTCTTTGCGCTTATCGGCACTTGCCCGAGGCTTGCGCTCGGGTTTGCCCCGCACCACCGCTGGACGAACACGAGCACGAACACGAGCTTCTCCGCGAGTACGTCCAAATAATCCTGCTTTTGGTTCTTCAATGACTTCAAATTCAGCATCATCTTCTGCAATGCCCAATTGATCCAACGCAATACTTTTTGCATCTGCGACTGAAATTCCTGTGGTTTCTACCCATTCCATCGTTATGTCCTGTTCTATTTTTCCCCAGATTTATCGCGCCGAACACTGCCACTGCGATTCTTTCCAGGCGGAGTTGGACGGTTTGGCCGTCCACTCGGGGTTGGTCGGTTCTTGGGCGGAGTCACCCGCTTGCTCACAATCGGCGCCGAGGGCGGGCCGTCGAGATCTTTTTTTGATGATTTATCGCTTTTTTTGTCGGTTTCACTCGCCATATCCCGAGCAGTCTGGCTTGCTGCCTGAGCTTGCCGCCCGATTGACTCGTCGTGGCCATAAAAACGACGCGTGATGTAATACTGCTGAATGATTCGCACTATCGCTTGCGTCATGTAGTAAAAAACCAAACTTGTTGGCAAGAAAACCTGAAATAAAGCGAACGCAACAGGCATGTATTGCATTATTTTTGCTTGCATTTCTGACATTGTCGGACTCGCCGATCGACTCGCAATCATTTTTTGTTGCACGAAAAAAAGACCCGCCATTGCCACCACGAGAAGCACGTACCAAAGACCAGTGGCAAAGTTGTCGGCCAATGCTTTAGCTGGCGAAATCGCCAAGTCCAAGCCGAACGAATCCATTTTAAACGCGCCTTTTAATGACGAATACAGCTCAGAGCTCTCAGAGATATAATCGGGATCGAAGCTCGCGTCAGTTTTAGAAGTCTTCGAGGTGAGCCCCTGAAGAACTCGAAACATGATGAAAAACACTGGCATTTGAGCCAACAACGGCAGACAAGATGCAAGTGGATTTACTTTGTGCTCTTGGTAAAGCTTCATCATTTCTTCATTCAATTTTTGCCGATCACCCTTGTGTTGATTCTGCAATTTTTTCATCTCTGGTTGAAGCCGTTGCATCTCAAGCATTCCCTTGGTGCTCTTTAGCGTGAGCGGAGTAATCAGCAACATGATTGCAACAGCAACAAGGCCAATTGCGATTGCATAACTGTTAATCCATGAATAAAAAGTGGCGACTAACCAGGCGGCGGCTTGAAACATAACGGACCTTTCTAGCGACTCTCAAACGGAACAGGGCACGAGGCAGAACGGTCGTGGGCCAAGGGAACTGGGTCATAACCGGACCTGCCAAAAGGCCGACAGCGCATTAGTCGCTTTGTTGCCAGCCACAAGCCGCGTTTGGTTCCGTGTTCAGCAACAGCTTCCAGGGCATATGACGAACACGAGGGGTAAAAGCGGCAGGGAGAAGGACGCCCCTGCCTGGACTCTTGATACCAGCCAATTACGCGCGAAAGCCGTTGCGCCATGGGGGTCATGATTGGCTCGTTTCTATCCGACAAGAGCCGATCAAATTTGCGACCGCCGCAGCTAGTTGCTGAGGTGTTGCCTTTGTTGCTTGGGGGCTCGCCCCAAAAACATAAAACCCAGGCCGCATATGGGTTTCATGGGCCTTAATCAACACTCTTAACTGCCTCCGCAGACGGTTGCGCCGAACCGCAATTCCAACATGGCTACCTAAGGCATACCCCACTTGGGGCTGAACTAAAGACGAATCAAGCAACATGGTGCAAGACAGCGGACCGGAACGTACATGGACGCCATTTTGGCGAACTCGCACGAAGGCGCTCCGGCTCTGAATGCGCCCGATCAAGCGCTCAGGCGATGACGACCCTTGGCACGGCGCGACTTCAAGATGGCACGACCTGCGCGGGTGCTCATGCGGTGTCGAAACCCGTGCTTGCGGGATCTGCGGCGGTTGTTTGGTTGAAAGGTGCGCTTCATAGCGGATCCCTGTACTGGGCCCCCGAAGGAGCAATGGCGGACAAATTAATTGTGCCTTTGGCGTTTTACACACTAGAAGCAATCACTGCAGGCTAGGGCTCCTAGGTGCCTCACGGCAACCTGTCGCTAGATGTTGCACAACCTTTTGGACCCTTGAGTTGCTCCCTTGAATCACGCGCATTGCCTCCACCGTCTCAGTTTTTATTGTTGTGCACAGCCTGTTATTGTCCTAAGTCCCACGGGCATTATGGGGGATTAGTCCACACCCTGTGGACAGCGCTGTGGATGGGGAGAGGAGCACCATGAGCAACCATGAATCAATCTGGAATGCAACGCAACAACTGTTGAAGGCGCAGGTTTCTGAAGGTGTTTGGTATTCAACTTTTAACGATGTCGTTGCACTTGCAAGTGATGACACTTCTTTGCGCTTACAGGTTCCAAATGCTCATGTTCGCGATCGAATAATTTCTCGTTACCGCCCACTTGTTTTAGATGCGCTTGATGAGATCGGCGAAAGCGATCGTGCGCTTGTCGTTGAGGTCGGTGAAACTGAAGAAAGTACAAATGATTCAACAACACAACTCGTCGTTGACAGCGAATTACTCGCCCCCGAAACTGCCACGAAAGCTCCTTCTGGCAAGGGATTGGCGGTTGGGCTTAATCCCCGCTATACCTTTGACACCTTCGTAAAAGGAGCCTCTAACCAGTTCGCCTTGGCTGCTGCTTTGAGGGTGGCCGAGACACCTGGTCGCTCCTACAATCCGCTCTTTATTTATGGTTCTGCTGGTCTTGGCAAGACACATCTTTTGCAAGCAATCGGTTGGTATGTTCATGCCCATTACGTGCATCATGAAGTGCGCTATGTGTCTACTGAAACATTCTTGAATGAATATGTTGACGCCATTCGAACCAACACCACTACCGCATTTAAACGGCGTTATCGCGATGTTGATGTTTTGTTGATTGACGACATCCAGTTCATGGAAGGCAAAGAAGGTCTTCAAGAAGAGTTCTTCCACACTTTCAACAGCCTGCACGGCGCAAACAAACAAATCGTGATCTCATCCGACCGGGTGCCCGATGCGATTCCCACACTTGAGGACCGTTTACGTGGTCGTTTTAGGTGGGGTCTAATCACAGATATCCAGCCTCCCGACATGGAGACCAGATTGGCAATTTTGCGCAATAAAACCGAGCGCGACAACACCCCTTTGCCAGCAGACGTCCTGGAATTCATTGCCTCCAACATCACGTCCAACATTCGTGAACTCGAAGGGGCGCTCATTCGGGTGGCGGCTTATGCACACCTGACCCGAGAGACAGCAACGGTGGCAATGGCTCAGATACAACTTGCCGACCTGCTCACATCTCGTGCTCCAAAGCAGCGGTCTGATGAAGAACTTCTCGCCGAGATCTCGCTCTATATGGGTTTTCCTGTCGAAGCAATGAAAGGCAAAAGTCGTCAGCGTCCACTGGTGTCAGCACGTCAGAGCGCGATGTACATTTTCCGCGAACTAACTGAATTGAGCTATCCGGCAATTGCTCGTCTGTTTGGGGGACGAGACCACACCACCATCATTCACGGCGTTGAAAAAACACAGCGCTTGATGCGCGAAAGTAAGCAGGTTTACGATCAGGTGACGGAAATTATTGCCAAACTGAAAGCGTAGGTACATATTTTTGTGTATAACTTGTGGTTGTTGCTGTGACACACCTGTGGGCAACAGTGTTGTCTTGGTTTATTACCCACAAAGTGGCAAATTACACGTGTTGCACATGTGCGCAACACGGTAATTACACACACAACCATTTTTCAATATTTACAGGTGTTTTAACCCCCTTTTCCACAATCCACAGCCCTTATTAGAGTTATTATTCTTTAGACATCCGCCATTGTTTATAACCCACCAAGACCGAGAGAGCATGAAATTTCGTAGCGAACAAGCAGAGTTATCTGAGGCCCTGGGTGCTCTTGCACGAATCGCCTCAGCACGAGGCTCGAGCGCACCAGCGTTAGCAGGAATTCGTTTTGCGTTGCAAGACGACACACTAACTTTGTCCAGCACTGATCTTGACATATCTCTGCAATTCACGCTTTCAGTTGGCGGTGATAAAAACGGAGACGGTCTTATTGGCGCAACACTAATTAATGACATTGTGCGTTCACTACCGAGCGGCAAAGTAACGCTAGACATCGGTGCGGATTCAGCAAATATCACAGGAGTAAAAGCCCAGTTCAGCGTTCCTGTAATGAACGCCGTTGATTTCCCTCGAACCGCTCCAGCGTCTGCTAATCCCGTGACGATGCAGGCCGCTGTTTTGGCACACGCCCTTGGGCAAGTCGTTGGGGCAGCAAGCAAAGAGCCAGCAAAACAACACCTAACTGCAGTGCAATTATCTGCTGGCCAAAGTGGCCTGTGCTTGGCGGCAACTGATAGCTACAGAATGGCAATCAAGGACCTTCCCGGCATCAATGTTTTGACCTTCGGTCAGTCATATCTAATCCCTAGTCGTGCTTTGCGCGAACTACAGCGACTGCTCGACGCCAATGAAGAAATTGCAATTCGCTTCGGCGAGATTGAAACGACTTTTGAGACTTCAAGGCTTCAACTCACAACCCGTTTGATAAATGCCAATTTCCCCAATGTTCAGTCCTTCATCAAGGCCGCTTATGCCAACAAATTCACCACAGCCCGCGAACCCCTCATTGAGGCGTTGCGACGAAGTCGTGTTCTGGCGCGTGAGAACACACCAGTCAAACTCACGATGGGGGCAAACGGGATGCGGATTGAAGTGCAGACCAATGACCAGGGAACCAGCACCGAAGACATCGAAGGACAGATGAGCGGTGCAGAACTGACGGCTGGCTTCAATCCTGATTACGTGCGTGAGGGCATAGAAGCAACAGCGGGCGACGAAGTAACAATTGAGATGAACGAACCGAATCAACCTGCGGTCATCCGTGGGGTAGGCGACCCGACATTTACGTACTTGTTGATGCCGCAACGCGTCTAAGCAGGAACACGCACAGATGCTGATCTATCGCATCGAACTAACCGATTTTCGGGTCTATAAACACGCCGTTATTGAAATCGAGCCAGGCGTAACTGCAGTCGTGGGGCGCAATGCCCAGGGCAAGACCAGTTTGGCTGAAGCAATGAGCTATCTGGCAACCCTGGAGAGTTTCAGGGGTGTTCCAAATGACGCCCTCGTTCGTCTGGGGGCCGACACAGCGTATGTGAGAGCCAATATTCGCCACGACGACGGGCGCGAAGTCTTGGTTGAGGCCGAGATAAATCGCAGTGGCAGAAATCGTGTGCAGGTAAACAAACAACGTCTGGCGCGAATACGCGATTTGCTCGGTGTTGTGCGGACGACAGTTTTTGCTCCGAGCGATCTACAACTTGTTTATGAAGGCCCAACACAACGACGACAATTGCTTGATGATGCTCTAGTCGCTCTGTCAACAAATAATGACGCATTGCGTCTCGAGGTTGATCGAATTGTCCGACAGCGAAATGTTTTGCTCAAACAATCCGCCGGTCGGATGAATGCGGAGATTTCCAACACGCTTGATGTGTGGGATGAAAAATTCGTTGAGGTCGGTACACGGCTCGGTGAAGCGCGCGCAAGATTGGTGGCCCAAGTTACGCCCTATGTTTGCGAGGCCTATGAAGTTCTGGCTGGTGAACCCACACGAGTTGATCTGATTTACGAACCAGAGTGGCGCACCGTGGGTCTTGGCGCCGCTTTAGTGGCTGCCCGCAATGACGACATTCGTCGTGGCATCACCACCGTTGGCCCACACCGCGATGACCTCGTCTTGGGCATCAATGGCATGCCAGCGCGTTCTCACGCTTCTCAGGGCGAATGCCGCACCCTGACGCTGGCAATTCGCCTTGGCATCCATCGGCTGATCACCCACCATGTTGGGGCTGCCCCTTTGCTAGTGCTCGATGACGTGCTCTCAGAACTAGACCCGAGCCGAAGTACGGCATTGTTGCGTCACTTGCCTGCTGGGCAAGTGATCATCACAACAGCCAGCGCGCTGCCAGAAGCGGCCCACCCTGATGCCATGATCACTATTGAAGACGGCGAAGTAGTGGCTTCAGTCAAGATAGCGAAATAAACCAAAATCATGAACCCTCAAAAACCAACACCTAAAGATGCGCGATTATTGGGGAGTGTGCTCAACACCGTGATGAAGCGCCTCAAGTCTCCCGATGTTGAAATCGTCGGGGGAGTCTTTGGTCGTTGGCGCGAAGTGGTCGGTGAATCAATTGCCGACAATGTCAAGCCCGTTCGTATTGAGGGAAAAAAATTGACGGTTGAAGTCGTTGATCAGGCGTGGGCAACGCAACTTCGTTTCCTTGAAAAAGAACTCCTGCACACACTTGAGCAACACTTCGGAGATGCCATCGAAAGTATCGATATTCGGGTGCTTCGTTACCGCTAAACACCACTCAAAATTGCTAGGATATAGAACCGATGGCTGCTACAAAAAAAGCACCCTCTAAGACCCCATCTGGCGATTACAACGCCGCAGATATTCAGGTTCTAGAAGGTCTTGATCCCGTAAGAAAACGACCAGGAATGTATATCGGGTCCACGGGTCTGACAGGTCTTCATCACCTTATTTGGGAGGTCGTTGACAATTCAATTGATGAGGCAATGGCAGGGTTTTGCACCCGTATTGCGGTCACATTGTCAGCCGACGGCGGCTGCATGGTCGAAGATAACGGTCGCGGTGTCCCTGTTGATCCATACCCGTCAGGGCCGCACAAAGGCAAAAGCGCAGTAGAGGTCGTGCTCACTGTTTTGCACGCTGGCGGAAAGTTTGGCGGCGAGGGCTACAAGGTGTCGGGAGGACTGCACGGCGTCGGAGTCAGCGTGGTGAATGCTTTGTCATCTCAACTCGTGATTGAAGTCGATCGCGACGGCAAACGTTATAGCCAAACATTTCTTAATGGCGGAAAACCAAAAGCAAAGTTGGCCATGACCGGCGACACTCCAGGACGTGGTCGCAAGACTGGAACCACTGTAAAGTTTTGGCCAGACCCCTCTGTTTTTGAAGCAGAGGGCACAGAGTTTGTGGCACGAACGGTGCTTGAGCGACTGCAGACAATGGCGTTTCTCAACAAGGGAATCGAAGTTATTTTCAATGATGAGCGTCCCGGCAAGGAACAAAACGTCACATTTCAATACAAGGGCGGCATTGTTGATTTCGTTCGCCACCTGAATCTTTCCAAGGATGCACTGTTCACAAAAATTGCCCATTACGAAGATCGGGAAGAAGCCGAAAATCAGGAACTAGACATTGCCCTTCAGTGGAATACGGGCTATTACGAGGGAATCCACGGGTATGCCAACGGAATCTCCACTACTGAGGGAGGCATGCACGTAGAGGGTTTCAAAACAGCCCTGACATCAGTGATCAATAAATATGCCAAAGAACGTGGCGCACTCAAAGAAAAAGACGACAATCTTTTGGGCGAGGATATTCGCGAAGGCATCACGGCAATTATTTCGGTGAAACTAGGTGAGCCGCAGTTTGAAGGTCAGACCAAAGCCAAGTTGGGCAATGTCACAATGCGCTCCTTCGTTCAAAAAGCCACCAACAAGTGCCTGGCGGAATGGCTTGAAGAAAATCCTGCTGAAGCCGGACGCATCGTCAAAAAAGCAGTTGCTGCTGCTCAGGCGCGTCTTGCTGCAAAAAATGCACGCAATGCAGTTCGTCGCAAGACCGCGCTTGCAGGTGCTGGCATGCCCGACAAACTTAAAGACTGCAGTAGCAACGATCCTTCTGAGGGTGAACTTTTTATTGTGGAAGGTGACAGCGCTGGTGGCACCGCAGTTGATGCTCGCGACCCGCGCACGCAAGCGATTCTGCCGATTCGCGGAAAAATTTTAAATGTTGAGCGGGCACCGCTCGTCAAGATGCTCAAGAACACCGAAATTCAGGCACTTATCACTGCGATCGGTGGCGGTGTAGGCGACGAGTTCGATGTCAGCAAGGCCAGATACCACAAGATCATTGCGCTCGCTGATGCCGACGTTGACGGCAGCCACATTCGCACGCTGCTCTTGACATTTTTCTATCGCCAGATGCGTCCAATGGTTGAGGCGGGTTTTATTTACATCGCCCAACCACCGTTGTTCTCCACTGAAGTCGGCAAAGAAAAGATTTATCTCAAAGACGACATGGCGAAGGCGAAATTTTTGAAAGAAAAGCCGAACCACAAAAAGGATTTTCAGCGACTCAAAGGCCTTGGCGAGATGGACTGGGAAGAATTGCGCGGCACAACGATGTCCTCGGCAACACGAACATTGCTGCAAGTCACCATCGAAGAAGCAGCAACCGCCGATGAAATCGTCAGCATTTTAATGGGCGACAATGTTGAGAGTCGTAAGTCTTTTATCACCACGAATGCGCGTGATGTGCGCAATTTGGACTTCTAGAGGATTTATTTATGAGCGACACCACGACACCGCCACCAGGAGACGCCGTTCAGCCCGTCACATTGCAAGACGAGATGGAGCGTTCGTTCCTGGATTATTCGATGTCCGTCATCATGTCGCGCGCTTTGCCAGACGTGCGTGATGGCCTAAAACCAGTACATCGGCGCATTATTTGGGACATGGACCAACAGGGATTTCGACCAGACCGTCCGTTCGTTAAGTGCGCGCGCGTCACCGGCGACACGATGGCGCGTTATCACCCTCATGGTGACAGTGCAATTTATGATGCATTGGTGCGCATGGCGCAGCCTTTTTCGCTTCGACATCCCCTAATTGATTTTCACGGAAACTATGGCTCGCCAGACTTCGGCCCAGCAGCAAGTCGCTACACAGAAACACGCTTGCATTCACTGGCAATGTTGTTGTTGCTTGACATCGATGAAAACACCGTTGACATGCGTCCAAATTATGACGGCACGATTGAAGAGCCCAGTGTTCTGCCGGCACGGTTCCCCAACTTGTTGGTCAATGGCAGCCAGGGTATTGCTGTCGGCATGGCCACCAGCATTCCGCCCCACAATCTGGGCGAAGTAATTGATGCATCTATTCACTTGCTGGATAATCCAGCAGCCACAACGGATGACCTGATGGAGTTTGTCAAGGGACCAGATTTTCCAACAGGCGGATCAATCTTGGGTCGTGCAGGAATCATTGAGGCATATCGCACTGGGCGCGGCAGCGTCAAGATTCGTGCCACGGCGAGTATCGAAGAAAATAAAAAAGGTCGCATGGAGATCGTGGTGACGGAGTTGCCATATCAAGCAAGCTGTTCTTCAATTGCTGCGCGCATTCAAGAACTTGTTGACGGCGGCGAACTGGATGGCATTGCAGATATAAATGACGCCTCATCTGGTGGCAAGACGAACATGATCATCGAGCTCAAGCGCGACGCCAACGCAAACATCGTGCTGAACAATTTATTCAAACTCACGCAGTTGCAATCCAGTTTCCCGATCAACATGGTTGCACTCGTTGACAGTGTTCCACGTACGCTGACATTGCTTGATGCTCTGAACGGGTATGTCAAGCACCAAATCGAAGTTCTTACTCGGCGCACAACATTTCGTCTCGAAAAAGCCCGTGAGCGTGGACACATCCTTGAAGGGCGACTCAAGGCACTTAATGTCATCGATAAAATAATCGCGTTGATTCGCAAGAGCGAGGACGCAGGCAAAGCAAAAGAAGGCCTCATGGTGGCACCTTTTGAGTTCAGTGAACGCCAAGCAATTGACATTCTTGATATGCAACTTCGTCAATTGACTCGGTTGTCACGAATTGACATCGAAAAAGAACTTGCCGATGTGCAGGCACGAATAAAAGAGTATGAGGCAATTCTCAAATCAGATCTCAAATTGCGTGCCATGATTAAAGAAGACCTGCTGCTGGTTAAAAAGGATTATGCCACTCCGCGGCTTTGCAAAATGGCCCATGATGCTGGTGAAATGAGTCTTGAAGATCTGACAGACGACAAAGAACTCGTTGTCGTCATGACGCAGGCTCAGTACGTCAAAGCAGTTCCTGCAGCATCATTCCGCACGCAATCTCGCGGCGGTCGCGGCGTCAAGGGTGCAACACTCAAAGAAGACGACATTGTGCGACGTGTGTTGTTTACCACTTCACACGCTTATCTATTGTTTTTTTCCAATCGCGGCCGTGTCTATAAATTGCGTGCAGCCGATATCCCAGAACGCGAACGCACTGCCAAAGGCATGCCCATTGTGAACCTTTTGCCATTGCAAGCAGGGGAAACAATTCAAGCCATCATCGACACGCGCGAGTTTCCGGGTGAGCGCTATCTGTTCTTTGTTACGCGCAAGGGACAAGTCAAAAAGACTGTGTATGACGCCTACAATTCAAGTCGTCGTGACGGTCTCATTGCTCTCAACTTGCACGAGGGAGACGAACTTGTGCGCGTTTTTGAAACCACCGGTGGTGATGACATTTTTGTCGTTAGTCACAGCGGACAAGTGATGCGCTTCACCGAAGAACAAGTTCGCCCAATGGGCAGAACTGCTGCAGGCGTGCGCGGAATGAAACTCAAGGTCGGCGACGAAGTTGTATCGGCTGATTGCGGACGCGGTGACGACGCACTGCTGATTGTCACTGACGCCGGATACGCCAAGCGCACACAAATTGCCCAGTTCCCACGTAAAAACCGTGGTGGTCAAGGCGTGATCGGAGTCAAAATCACGAGCAAAAAAGGCAAAGTTGTCGCCGCTTTTATGGTGGGCATCGAAGACGAAATTGTGGCAGTGGCATCTAACGGTGTCACTATTCGTACGGCCGTGAGACAAATCTCTAGCCAAGGTCGAGCAGCCACCGGAGTGCGATTGATGAGCGTTGACGAAGGTCAAGTTGTTGCATCAGTTGCTCCTATTTTAAGTACTGACGACGACGCTGCCGCGGAGTAGTTTGTGCGCGCTCAACGCGGCAACGCAGTTGTTGGTTTCACTTTATGTTGCCTGATTGGTTTGACGAGCATGACCGGAATAACCGCGGTCGGTTCGCGCATTGTGCGGAACCTTGCTGTGCAAAATGGAGCAGATGCAGTTGCACTTGGCTTTTTGCACGGTGGAGGTGACGGGGCACAACGCGTAGCAATCGCCAACTCTGTCACGGTTGACAGAATCGAACAATCCCGCTCCGCAGTACGGGTTTGGGTGCGGATTGGTGATGCCACTGCGTCAGCAACTGCTGATTTTGGGGCTTGAACAGGCAGATGGGGCAGGGCTCAATACACTAAAAGACGTGCCTATATTTGCCCGCCAACCACAACTTCCTCCGCGTCGCGTGCGTCGTGTCAGTCGTGTAATCCGCGGCATCGATCCATGGACCGTGTTTAGGGTCGGCATTATTTTTCATGCAGCTCTGTATCTCGTTGTCTTGGTGAGCGGTGTGTTGATTTGGAATGTCGCAAACTCCACCGGAACAATTGACAATCTTGAGCGATTCATGGAGTCCTTTGGGTGGGACTCGTTTTCCTTTGATGGTGCTCAGCTTTTCCGCAGTGTTGGATTGTTGGGGATTTTCCTTGCAATTTTAGCAACAGGCTTGTGGGTGCTGGCCGCCGTGGTCTTTAATTTGGTCGCAGATCTTGTTGGTGGCGTCCGCGTGACCGTGCTGGAAGAAGAAGTCGTGGCTCGATCGGTTGAGCAGGGCAACGCTCGGCAGTAGCATTGGCACTTCTGTGCAGGGCTTCATGCCCGCGGCATGGGGCTATAGCTCAGTCGGTTGGAGCGCATCCCTGATAAGG
>SXGQ01101554.1_pt1 | contig 49217 bp, 40 predicted proteins | sample 3178371 | NCBI WGS metagenome assembly SXGQ01 (sample SAMN11356859, study PRJNA531348) | freshwater metagenome | isolation source: freshwater sample F1-20 | place: China: Fuxian Lake, Yuxi | collected 2017-12-25 | reverse complement strand
TCAATCAGTAAACGAAACTAAATTTTACGCATTTTGGGGTAATAAAAAGCATGAGATTGAAGGAAAAGACCTTTGGGATGCAAAACAAAAAGCTATCGCTATGTTAAAAGTTCCAAAATCAAAAGTTGGATACTTGGCAGTTGTAAACGCAAAAGAGCATGATGGTGGTTCGTTCATGTATGAAAAAATAAGTGAAGATTTATCAGCAGAATTACCTAAAGCAACAATACCCGCAGCAATTGAGCAGAGACTTGCGTTAGCAATTCAAAAAATTGAATCTGGTAAACTTAATTTTAACCAAAAAATTCAGTTATTAGCAAAAGTGGTAGATGCTCTTAATGTTGACAAAACTCAATTAGGCACACTTACATCCAAAATTAAAAGTAAAATGGAATCTTACCATACACCAGAAGAAGAGGTTAGTGAAGGTAACGAATTTGGAGCAGAAAGAGCAAGGGCAATAGCAGCAGGTAAGGATAGTTTTACTGTTGATGGAAAAACTTACAAAGTAACTGATGTAGACCCGGCCGATAAAAAGAATGCAGAAGAATTTACTAACGAATCAATGAAGTTATCAACTCTTTTAAAAAAAAAGTCGTTAAGTGAAGCAACTGCCAGATTATCTGATTTATTAAAGCAGGTAGCTAATGGTTCAACCTCTCGTATTGGTTCTACTAAAGTTGATAAGAAAACCGCAGAAAAGTTATTAAAAATATACAATTCAGGTGATGTTAAGATGCAGAATAAATTTGATGGAATGAGTATAGATAAAGTTACATCTGCATTTAAACCATTTATGGAAAATAATAAATTAAAAACTGAAGTTGCACCCGAAGGTTGGGAAGGAACAGTAAAAGCAATGAAAGATGAACCTGGTATTGATAATCCATACGCATTAGCTTGGTGGATGAAGGGTAAGGGGTATCAATCACATAAAAAATAAAAAGGTAAAACATTATGCCCGCAATTGACATTATACAAAACATATCTTTAAAATTTTCAGATTTTATAAAAGATAACCTAAAAGATATTGGTAAATTACCCAGAAAACAACAACAGGGTATTTCTAAAGCAATCCGTGCATTTAAAGTTGTATTGGATGATATATCTGAAAGTGTAACCATTCCAGGCCCAACTGTTGAAGTTGGTTCTGCTGTTTTCGTAAAAGGTAAAAATATGGGTGGGGTTGTAATGGAAATAAATAATAAAACAGCAATAGTAAGAACAAAAGGTGGATTGATAGAAGAATCCATTCAAAACTTAGAAGTTATACAATAAACAATTTAAACAAAGTTACGATGAGTGAAAACGAAGAAAGACCAAAAAAGAAAAAAGTCAGAAGAGAATTAATGTATAAACCCGGTGGGGGGATTGCAGTAAAAGTAGTAGAAAATAATGTAGATGCTGCAATGAGGCTTTTTAAAAAAATGGTTAAAGATAGTGGAATGATGGATGAATTACGGGAAAGAACCGAATTTGTTCCTAAATCTATTTCAAAAAGAAAACAATTAGAATTAGCAAAAAGAAAGCAATATTTAAAAAGTTTAGAAAAATAATAATTTTTTAATGTTTTCAAAAAAGTTAGTATATTTATTGTTAAATTAATGTCCCAATACTATATTGTGGGACTAACACTATTATAACACTTATTAAGATTTTTAATAATCTTATTTTTCCAAAAAATTTAGGAGATTAAATGAAAACAGGCAAAAAAGATTTGCTTAAAGAAGCAATCGCCGATGCTAAAGCCGTTAAAGAAACTGCCTTAGCAAATGCAAAAATCGCCCTTGAGGAAGCGTTCACACCAAGATTACAGTCAATGTTATCTCACAAATTGGCCGAAGAGTTAGAAGATGATGAAACTCTAGCAACCGAAGAAGATGAGATGATGAGTACTGAAGAAGGATATGGTGAAGGCTACGAAGGTGAAGAAGATGAAACCATGACAACTGAAGAAGAAGATGAAATGATGATGGGTACTATGGGTGGTGAAGAAGCCGAAGAAGATGATGCTGAAATGGGTGGTGAAGAAGCCGAAGAAGATGATGAAGATGAAATGGGTGGTGAAGAAGAGGAAATGTCAGATTTGGATTTAGAATCAATCATCAAAGAATTGGAAGCTGAAATGGGTGGTGAAGAAGATGAAACCATGACTACTGAAGAAGAGGAAGAAATGGAAAATCCTGAAATCACCGAATTAAAAAGAATTCGTGAAAGAATTAGTAAGAGATTGACCGAATTGGAATCTTCTGAAATCGGAACTGGTGATAACAAAGTAGCCGATTTAACTGGTGGTACTGAATATCCCGAAGAAGGTGATTTTGTTGTAGAAGAAGAAGGTGATGAAGAAGTTAATTTGGATGAGGTTATCAGAGCCCTTAGAGAAATGAATGGTGATGTACCTGCTGAAGAAGAAGAAACTGTAGCTGGTATGACCGAAGAAGAAGCTGAAGAAATGAAGAGTGATTTAGAAGAAGCATATAAAGTTATCAAATCATTGAAGAATACCATCAATGAGGTAAACCTTTTAAATGCAAAACTTTTATACACCAACAAACTTTTCAGAAACTTTGATTTGAATGAAAAGCAAAAAGTTAAAGTTGTTGAAAACTTTGACCGTGCTTCATCTTTGAGAGAAGTAAAATTAGTTTTCGCTACATTAGGTGAGAATCTTAATGTTGCAAGAAAAACACAACAAAGAGTTGTAAAAGAATCATTTGCATCCAGACCAACTAAAGGAACAAAGCCTGCTGGTATCATTACCGAAGGTTCTTCATTGGCAGCAAGATTCCAAAAACTCGCTAATATCAAAAAATAATCGTATAACTAAAATAAAGGATAAAAATGAATATAAAAAGCATTTTAAACGAAAGCGCTGGATTTGAAAGAGTGCTTCGTAAAGAAGCCAAAGGTTTAGTTGCTAAGTGGAAAAAAACCGGTCTTTTAGAAGGAATTTCTAATGAGACTGAAATTTCCAATATGGCACAACTTTTGGAAAACCAAGCAAAACAATTAGTAACTGAAGCAACTGCAACCAATATGTTTGGTGCAAATGGTGAAGAGTGGAATGGTGTAGCTCTTCCGCTTGTTCGTCGTATTTTCTCTGAAATCGCTGCGAAAGAGTTCGTTTCAGTACAACCGATGAACCTTCCTTCCGGTCTTATTTTCTACTTAGATTTTAAGTATGGAACAGGTCAGCCAGGTTTCACAACTGGTTCAGGTAAAGATTCACAAGCCGACTCAGTATTTGGTATCACCGAAACTGGTTCAAACGCTGTTGGTGGTCTTTATGGTGCTGGCCGTTTTGGTTACACCATCAATGATGATGCAACATCTAATATCAGTACTAAAGCAACAGCCCCAACATCAACAGCAATGGTAACAGCATCCATCTCAGCTGCTGATTACAATTACGATACTGCATGGTCAGCATCAACTGCTGGTGGTGTATTCCAAAAACTTACATTCAGTACGGCATCATTTACTCGTCCTGATTTAGAGGGTGTTCGTGCATTTACAATTAGTGGTTCTAACATTCTTGCAGCATATCCACAATTTACGGTTGTAAATTCAAATGATAGCCAAATTTCATTTGTTGTCAGAGTAACATCTGCTACAGGTGCAACCGATGCTACTATTAGATACCAAAAACAACCAACCGATTCAACTCGTGGTGATTTTGAAGTAACCAAAACTCAAATGGAACAAAATGCTGAAACGGATATCAACATTCCTGAATTGAACATTGAAATGCGTTCAGTTCCGATTGTTGCTAAAACTCGTAAGTTGAAAGCACAATGGACACCTGAATTTGCGCAGGACTTGAACGCATATCACTCTATTGATGCAGAAGCAGAATTAACTTCAATGTTATCTGAATATGTATCACAAGAGATTGATTTTGAAATCTTGGATATGTTAATTCAAAACGCATTGACTACAGGTTACTGGTCTGCAAGAATCGGACAAGTTTGGAATGGTAGTGCATTTGTAGCAGATACTAACATATCAGCACAAGCTTACATTCAGGGAACTTGGTTCGCTACATTCGGAACTGTATTACAAAGAGTTTCTAACCAAATTCACGCTAAGACAATGCGTGGTGGTGCAAACTTTATTGTGTGTTCTCCTGATGTTGCAACTGTGTTAGAATCAATTCCTGGCTATGTAGCTGATGGAACTGGTGATGAGAGAGAATTCGCATTTGGTTTAACCCGCGTAGGTTCTTTCGCTCAGCGTTACAAAGTGTATAAGAATCCATATATGCAAGAGAATCTTGTGTTGATGGGTTACAAAGGAACACAATTCTTGGAAACTGGTGCTGTTTACGCTCCATACATTCCATTAATTATGACTCCACTTGTGTATGACTATAAGAACTTTACTCCTCGTAAGGGTGTAATGACCCGCTACGCCAAAGAAATGGTGAGGGGTGAGTTCTATGGTAAAGTGTATGTGAACGGATTGGAGACTATCTCTGGTCAATAATCTGATTGAAAGATTATAAATTCAAAGGGGGAGGGTGAAAACCTTCCCCTTTTGTTTTTTATGAGGATATTTATAGTAAACTTAAATGGGTTACAATTATGACTGAAAACATAGAAAAACGAGTCCCAAAAGGAGATATAAAGTTCTCAATTACACTTTCTGATGAACAAAAGCAGGCAAAACAAAATATTCTTCAATACCCATTTAATTTTATAATGGGGAAAGCGGGTAGTGGTAAAACACTCCTTGCTTGCCAAATAGCATTAGATTCTTTTTTTAAAAGGGATTATAACAAAATTGTTGTTACAAGACCAACGGTGTCCAATGAAGATAACGGATTTTTACCTGGCTCTTTAGAAGAAAAATTAGAGCCGTGGTTAGTTCCCATTCGTTCTAATATGCGAAAGGTGTATGATAAATCTTCTGTATTGGATAAGATGGAGCAGGATGAAAAAGTAGAGTTGGTATCACTTACTCACTTTAGGGGTAGAACATTTGATGATTGTGTTTGTATTGTGGATGAGTTTCAGAATCTTACGAAATCCCAACTTGCGATGGTATTGGGGAGATTGGGTAAGAATTCAAAGATGATACTATGTGGAGACCCACAACAAATAGATTTAAAATCCGCAAACGATTCTGCTATTCACGAGGTAGCAAAATTAAAACCAAGTGGGTATGTTTACACCGTAACTTTAAAAGATAATCATAGACACCCCGCGTTGGATGAAATATTTAAACTATTATACGAATATTAGATATTTATATTAATAATAGAGGAGTAAAAAAATGGCAGCAGGAAGATACTTATTAACCATAGAGCAGGGAGCAACTACTGATTTATTGTTGGAATATAAAGATTCTAATGGAAATCCTGTTGATTTAACTGGGTATGCTGCACGAATGCAAATAAGACCATCAGTAGATTCTTCCACAGTTTATTTATCACTAACTCAAGTTACAGGTTCTGATGGTACGGGTTTAAATTTAACACCAATATCATCTTCAGTCACACTACCACAATCTTCGGGTAGTATTGGTTTGTTTATTTCTGCTGCAAGTTCATCTGCTTTAAATTTTACCGAAGGTGTATATGATATAGAATTAAATTCTCCTGGTGGAATAGTTACGAGATTATTGGAAGGTATAGTAAAACTTTCAAAAGAGGTAACTAGGTGAGCAATGATAGACTAGATGTAAAAGTTGTATCAAACCAAAATTCAGTAGAATTAACAAAATCTGAAAATAAAGTTGTTGTTACTGATAAAAAGCAGGATACGGCTGTTAATGTAACACAAAAAGAAACGGCAGTTGTTACTGTAGTATCCAAAGGACCTGTTGGTGATAAGGGGGAGCCGGGAGATTCCATATTTAGAAACATAGATGGTTCGGGCAGATACGAAAGCGTTGAGAGTGTAACTGATTTAAAGGTTTCTGCTAATTTCTTAGTTGTAGGTAGAAGTTCATTTTCAGGTTCAGTAAACTTTTCAGGTTCTTTAATTCCCCATATTGTTACGGGAAATACCTCATTGCATTCTATAGGTAGCTCTACTGCTGCTTGGAGAGATGTTTATGTAAGTAGAAGCTTGAGTTTTGTGGATGATAATAGTGGTGTTGTTGCAGAAGTTTTTGGGGGAGATGAATACATCCAATTAGGAAATGTAAGAATAAACACATCAAGTGTAGTAATATATAATCAATCAAATGAAATCCAAACAAAGTTATCATCGGAAATGCCTGATTTCTTTATTGTTAAATCGGGTAGTTTCGTTGCAGCACAAATCAATTCAGAGGGTGTTATGGTGTTGGGTAAATTTGATACACCACCAACTCCTGTAACTGGTGGGATGTATTACTCATCGGATGGAAACTTTTACTTGGGAATTTAACACATAAAAAAAATAAACACTATTTATTAACAGGTCAAAATATCAAATCAAAACTATGATTAAATAGTACAAATATGGAACACTAATATGGCATCATGGAAAAAAGTAATAGTATCGGGTTCGCAGGCCCATTTACAAAGTATAACTGCTAGCGGTGATGTATCCGCTTCAGGCAATTTAAGTATTACAGGAACATCAACTCTAACAGGAAGATTAACCGCAAACGGTGCTATAACCACTACAAACTTGACCGCATCAGGCAATATAAGTTCTTCTGCTGCGTTAATTGGACAAACACTCTCACTAAGTGGTGCTGGAACGATTGGTGGATTATTAACTGCGAATGGTGCTATAACCACTACAAACTTGACCGCAAGTGGTAACATAAGTTCTTCAGGCGATTTATTTGTTACAGGAACATCAACTCTAACAGGTAGATTAAGTGCAAATGGTGCTATAACCACCACAAATCTGACAGCATCGGGCAATATAAGTTCTTCAGGCAATTTAATTCTTACTGGTAATATAACCGCAAGTGGATTACCAAATTCAACCACCCCACAACTTGTTGGATATAACACAACAACGGGTGGATTAACATATTTTGATACATCCTCTATAGTTGCTGGTGCTGCAGCTGCAGTACAAACATTTAAAACAATATCCGTTGGTGGTATTAGTCTTGTAGCAGATAGTTCAACCGATACACTAACAATTGCATCAGGTAGTTTCGGTGGTGTAGCAACAACTAGAAACAACTTACGATTATCAGGTAGTCAAGATGATACCTTAACAATTTCATTTTTAGATTCTCCTACATTCACAGACATAACCGCAAGTGGTAACATAAGTTCTTCTGCTGGGTTAATTGGTCAAACACTCCAAACAAGTGGCAATGTAACTGTTGGTAATCAATTGAGTGTAAATAGTGGTACTATATCAAGATCAACAAACGGAACTGCTACTATATTTAATACAAATGCATCACAAATTGATATGGGTGGCGCTGCAACTACAATCAATATCGGAGGAACTGATACACAAACCAATTTTAATGGTAGCGTACAACTTGGAAATAATAGTTCAGACCAAATAACACTTGGTGGGGGTACAACCGATACAGTGGTAGTACAAGGTCTTTTTACAATAGGTGATAATTTACTAAATTCTAACTTAATTCCTTATGCAAATAATACTACTGTTATAGGTTCATCAAGTAAAGCAATCCAATCAATAGTAGTAAACCAAATAACCGCAAGTGGATTACCACAAACAGCACCAGGTTCAAGAAATATTTTAATGATAGATACCGCATCCGGCGCTATTGTTAGAGTAACGGCCGCTTCATTAGGTAATGTTGTAGGTGTTGATTCATTTAAAACAATATCTATTGGTGGTTTAGGAACAGGTACAGGTGGTAGTGTTGCAGCGGATAGTTCAACTGATACTTTAATTATAAGTTCATCTGATGCAAATTTGATAATAAGTGCTTCTGGTGATAATTTAGACACAATCACCTTTGATTTTGCAGATTCACCCTCATTTACTAATTTAACTAACACAAATAGTGCTTCATTTGGTGGTAATTTTACCCCTACTGCTAGAGTTCATGTAAGTGGTTCAGGTGATAATAGAATTAGGATACAATCTAACCCTACAAATGAAGCTTCACTAGACTTTAAAACTGATAATACTGCTAATGATTTCGGATTAAGAATAGTAAGAGAAGCAGGAACAAATGGTAGTACTACAATTGGACATAAGGGAACAGGCATTCTTTATATTGCTACATTAGATACAGGTAGTTTACATTTGGCTACTTATAATACAACAAGAGTATTTGTAAGTAGTAGTGGTAATGTAGGTATAGGAACAACCTCTCCAGCCGAAAGGTTGCATGTAGATGGAAATCTATTAGTAACTGGTGATTTAGCAGTAAATGGTGGTGATATAACAACTACCTCAACTACTTTTGACTTAGTAAATACAAATGCAACTACAATTAACTTTGGGGGAGGTGCTACAACAGCATTAAATATAGGCGCTGCAACAGGAACAACTACCGTTAAAAATAACTTAGCTGTTGATGGTAATGCAACAATCACTGGTAACTTAACTGTAAACGGGGATACCACCATAATTAACACAGCTCAATTGTTGGTAGAAGATAAATTTGTAATATTAGCATCAGGTTCCATTGCTAGTAATCCACAAGATAGTGGTATTATAGTTCAAACTACAACAGGTAGTAGTGGTATAGGTTCAGGTTCCGCCCTATTCCTTAATGGGGCTGAAGTTCCATCGAATGGAACATCTCGTTGGGGATTAGCACAAAATATTCCACACAACGCAACAACAGTTACTCCGACCGACTACATAATGAGTGTTAGTTCATCCACATCAGACCCAACATTAGCACCAACCTATGGTAGTGCGAGTGCTGGGTTTGGTAATGTGCATATCAACACGCAAAGTAAAACAATTTGGATGTATATATAAAAATTTGGAGGTTACAAAATGTCAATTTTAGATAAATTAAGAACAAAATCACAACCTACTCCACAAGAGGAAGTTGAAACGGAAGTAAAAAATATAAATTTAAATCCCAAAGAATCGGAATTAAGTTTAGATGAAATCACTTTTTTACTGACTGCTATTAAAGATTCAACATTCAAAGTTAGTGATGTAGAATTAGTTTACAATACGATTATTAAATTACAAACTCAGTTTTTGGCATTAAATGCAAAACCAAAAAAAGGGAAATAAACAAAAATACAACAATATAAATTGTGAGAACATATGGCAGAATGGAAAAAAATATTAACATCAGGTAGTGAAGGTAGTTTTACCGACTTAACTGCGAGTAATTTACCAGATATCATACAAGGACAAGTACTTGGTATAGATGGTAGTGGTAATATCACCAGATTCAATACATCATCTATTGCAACTGCAAACGCAGTTACTTATGATGGTAGTGGTGGACAGGCAAATTACATAACTCGTTGGGTTGATTCCGACACGATTACCACATCAAGCCTGCAAGAAATAGATGGTTCAATAACAATTGGAAGAGCTGAAGATAGTGATTATACAGATGGGTTATTTACCGATTTTACAGCAACTGGAACAACTGTGGGTGTTGTTGTTGATAGGTTTAATGAGGTGTTAAAAGGATTGGCACCGCCACCTGCACCCACATTAGATAATATTGAAGTTATAACCGGACAAGGAACAAATTCGTTAAAATTATCTTTTGGTGGTGCTGTATCAACATCATCTTACACAAATTGTGATGGAACAGGCTCATCTTTGACGGCTGTTGGATTTAGTTCATCATTTTCCCAAATTAATGGTTCAACTGAAAATGGAACTAGTTTTATTAGGTTGGGAACTTATACCTCATCATTTAATTTAAATGTATTATTAAATGATGATGTTGTTCCAAATGGTTCTCCTTTTGTAAATTACAATAGTAGGTCTTTTGATGTTCCAAATGCGGGTGGAGAAGCTTATGTTTTAGAAGTAAATGGTGTTAGATATACCGAATCAACATCAGGCACAAACGCTTTAGCTGGAACTTATTTTAATTTAACAGCGGTTAGAACGGGGAGTTTTCCTACAAACGGACAATCTTTTAATATTTTTTCGCATAGAACGGGCTCTGTTACTGTAACATCCGCTTTATGGAGAAGTGGTTGGAATCATGCTAAAGTATTTCAAACTGCGAGTGGCGGGGTAGTGCGTGGAACTACAACATATATTGACTGGATAAATGATCCAGCGGCTGCATCTGGTACATTTCTAATAACATTTACAACACCATTTACAGCAAGTGTTACAAATACGGGCGTAAAATGGTTGTCTGGTGTTCCATATCTAACTCAAAGTAGTTATACATTTAATACAACCGCATCAAATTATTACAAAAATGTATATTCGGCAACAACAATAGCAGCTACTGGTGGAACAACAACTGCAAACGGATTTTCAGCATTAACGAAAGTTGGTGCAACTGCAGTTAGTATACCTGACCCGGCAGCAGCTACTGGTGCTGATACATTATTTAGAATTTCATCTACCCACAATGTTAGTAATAATACACGTTTATTAAGTGAAAGCGTATCATCAACTATTAATTTAAATAACTCATTGGGTAAAAATGCAAATGCTATACTTACAACTGCCAGATATTTGTATGATGCTGTAAATACTGCTAATGACGGAGATATTTCGAGTACAACGTCTGTTGCTAGAGAAAATTTTTGTTTGGAAGACCATAGAATACCATCAGCATCATATCCGAACTCATCATCACTTGCATCAGCTACTTGGGCATCAGGCTCAGCTTTAGGTACTGGTGAACTTTTAGTTTATAGTGGAAGTGTGATATACCCAACACAAGCACTAAATGGTGGTAATTTTTCTGGCGCAAATATATTTTATACCGCATCAGGTACTTTACCAAATTATAGTAGTCTTAGTGGTGATAGATTTTATTTTAGAAGATTTAGAAATACCAATTCAACTCAACAATTCTCATCGTTTACACTTCAATTAACTGGAAGTGCTAATGGCAGTGTTACAACTTTTAATGGGACTTTAAATTCAACTACTATTAAAGTTGCAGTAAAAATTCCCGGAGTAACAGGATATAGAGACCCAGCAACAGCTGCTCCTGATGGAGGCACCTATACAGTTGCTGCCGATGGAATCGGGTGTGGGTTAGGTACACTATTATCACACACAACTGGAAGTGTTAGAGTTGGTTTTGTAGATGAAAGAATAGCCGCTAATAGTGGTACAAATAATAATGGTTTCATAGTTAGATTGCACGCATCCAGTGCTTGGACGGGCAATATAAGAACAATTACAATTAGTAATCCTTCATAAAGTATAAATTTTAGGGAAATATAATATGCCAATAACTCAATTAAATCAGCTTCAAATAGCATATAAAAAGCTATTAGGTAAATCTCATGTGAGCCCTTTAAAAGATTCAAGTGAAGAAGCCGTTCCAAGCTTTGTTCAATCTCCAAGCAGCATTATTTTCGGGCAAACACTGCCAAGCGGAAGTCAAATACCAACAAATTCTCCAGCAAACTTATATCAAACATCTTCTGGTGGTATAGTAGAATTAGTACGATTTGAATTAACAGCATTGGGTGATGGTAACTATACGCCAACAACTAGTACTTTAGCAGGTACTACTATAGATGAGCAGGGAGATGCTGCTACACTCGGAAATCATGCGTACGCACTACGAATTTCAGGAAGTTATAACGCTCGCTCAAATAACCCAAGAAAAAATACTGGATTATTTACGGATGGTGGTTCTTTAACGGGGAGTGCGGGTTCTTTACAACTTGTACCACCAGCATTTGGTGCTTTATATGCTTCTAAGGTTTATAAATCGGATGGTTCTACCCAAATTCCACCACAAGATAATATTGATTGGAATTTAGATTACTCCACAGGTGTATTATTTACACAGGATTTTATCGCAGAAACTATACCCGCATTCGTAGATGCGTTTCTTTACATAGGAAAATATACCAACGAACTTGTAGCGGATTTAAGCGCTTCTTTACAAAGTGTAGCAGGAACAAATGCTTATACAACAATGAGTGTTGGTGGGGTAGCTGTTATCGCAGACACTGCAACAGGAAATTTAACTATTGCTTCAGGTAGCTTTGGTGGGGCAGCAACTACAAATAATAATTTGTTAATATCCGCATCAGCAGGGAACGATACCATAACATTCTCACTTAGAGATAATTTATCATTCACATCAATGACCGCATCAAATGGTTACTTATTAAGTAATGATAATAATAATAGACAGTATAGTACAAACGGGGGTACAACGGCATCATTAAATACTTTAACTTTTAGAGATACTGATACAACATCCGCTACAACTCAATCAATTGGTAGAATAGCATTTGAATCTCTTGATACTAATACTTCTGGTTCTAATAATTCGCAAGTAGTAAGAGCATTTATAGAAGCTGTTTCTGAAGATGATACTCCCGATGCTTTCCTTGCCTTTGGTACTGCTGTTAGTGGTGCTTTAGCACAAGAAAGAATGAGGGTGACTAATACTGGTGTTAGTATTACGGGTAATATAACCGCAAGTGGTAACATAAGTTCTTCAGGCAATTTAATTCTTACGGGTAATATAACCGCAAGTGGAATACCGACACCAGCAGGACCAGACTCAAGAAGAATTTTAATGATAGATACCGCATCCGGTGCTATTGTTCAAGTAACGGCCAATCAATTAGGTAATGTTGTAGGTGTTAATTCATTTACAACAATATCTATTGGTGGCACCGGTGGTTCTGGTGGGCCCGTTGTGGCTGATAGTTCAACCGACACTTTAAATATAAATTCATCTGATGCAAATTTAACTATTGTTGGCGATGGTACAACAGACACAATCACATTTGATTTTGCAGATTCTCCCATATTCACCCACATAACCGCAAGTGGTAACATATCCGCATCAGGTAATATAATCGTGAGTGGTGATATAGCAGTAAATGGTGGCGATATAACAACAAATCAAACTAATTTTAACTTATTAGAAGGTGCTACTGGAACTTTAACAATTGGTGCAGCAGCCACAAATGTTACTATTCCTGGTAATTTGATTGTAAATGGAGATACTACTATAATCAACACATCAACTTTATCGGTGGAAGATAAGTTTATTGTTCTTGGAAGAGGTGTGGGTTCTACCGCACCCGCTTCTGAAGGTGGTATAATTATTGAAGGTGCTGGTGGTAGTGGTTCTGCTTTCGTATTCAATAGCGGTAGTGGGGCTAATGTATCAAATAGATGGGGTATTGCTACAAATGTACCAACAGGTTCAACAAATGTAACTCCCACCGATTTTATGGTGTCAGTATCTCAATCATCAGCAGCTCCATCTGATGCAAATCCACCATCTTATGGTGGTTCGGCGGGTGGGTTTGGTAATATGTACATTCAAGATAATGGTGAAATTTGGATATACTCATAGTGGGGAAATAAACACTAATTAATTTTTTTTCTATATTTATACTATATTAGAGTATAAACCAAAAAGTACAATATTGGCCTGAATAAGGAAGTGGGCCCATATACTACTCACTTAGTATGTGTATCCAACCATATTGTATGATTAAAAAAAGAGTGAGTGTTATATGCCTTCATGGAAAAAGATATTACAATCTGGTAGTGCAGTTCATGTCCTAAACATAACTGCAAGTGGATTACCAAATTCATCACAACCTAATATAATAGGTTACAATACCGCATCAGGCAGATTCACTTTTTTTCCAACCTCTTCGTTAGTAAGTGGTGGTTCACTTATTGGTGGAAGTGGATTAACAAATTATATATCAAAGTGGAGTAATTCAACTACACTAACAAATTCTATCATATTTGATAATGGGACTAACGTAGGTATAGGTACAACATCTCCAGCAGCAAAATTGGAGGTTTTAAATTCATTTACTGTATCCGCATCATCCGGGCAGTTTGCTGATGTAAAATTTAGAAATTTAAGTGAAAGTTTTAGAAATCACGTCCTAACATATGATGAATTAACAGGACAAATTTACTATGTTACATCAAGTTTAGTAGGTGATTTTTCGTGTATAACACCTCTTCCTGATATTCAAGTAAATAATGCACTATATTATTCCCCCTCACCCCCATCTGCTTCACATTTTGATAATTACGGATGGGCAGATGCTTATTGGGGATGTAGTGGTTCTGTTAATTTACAAGCCACCAATAATGCGGCAAATAATTACACACTAACATATCAATGGTATAATGATAGTGCTACTCCCCCCACTAATCTAATTTTAAATGCAACCGAAAGTATATATTATCCAACGGCATCGGGTTGGTATCAGGTAAAAATAACAGATGATACTTGTTTTGAATATTCATCTCCTTACGCTGTAGGATTTTTACCACAAGACAATTTTGTTACAGGATCAGCTTTGGGAACTGCGGATCAAACAATTAATCTTGGTGACCCCATCGAACCCATTTTTTGGAATATTACAACAAATACATATGCAGATTTCGACAGCGCCTTTCAGAATCAGTATTCATATAATCCATCGGTTATTTCCGCCACTCTTCCTCCTGGTATTAATAGTACTGTAGGGCAAAACTTTAGTAGTGGTTCTGGTCTAATTATACTGACTGGTATTCCCACCGAAACGGGCTCTTTTTACTATTCTTTGTTTTTAGATCAGCCAGGATGTAGCACCGGCCCTAACCCGTATGCATATGGAGTAATTACTGTGATTAGTGCTTCGTGTTACACACCCAGCATTCAGGCCGGCCCCACCGGCCGATTCGAAGTATGTCAGAATCTACCATTCGCTATGGCATGTAATTCACAGGTAAGTAATCATATAAATCCTTTAACATATCAATGGTATATTTCGGAGAGCTTTGGGTATAACCCAACACCAATTACAAATGCAACCTCATCTACTTTTTCCACCACAGCTTCGGGATATTTTAGTGTGCAAATTTGTGATGGTGCTTGTTGTGATACTTTATACAATTTTTTAGAAATTGTTAGAACGCCATCTGGTAGTATAATATTAGATTCGGGTAATAATATACAAAGTCATCATGCGGGGACCGCTATTTCACCAATACATTATACCACAACGGGAAATATAACAAATGCAGATTTATTAAATGCTCCTCCCGGTATAAATTTAACTTATGGTGTAAATAGTATTACAATGTCCGGTGTATTATCCTATCTACCGGGAAATATACTGCAAACATTTAATTATACAATTAGACAATTAGATGGTTGCATTCCACAAGGTGGAGGTGGACTCAGTTTACCCGCTGAAGTTTCTGGTTCAATACAGGTTCAACCCGGTGTTCAATATCAGATTTCTGGCAGTTTTAAATATGATAATACCGCAGGAACACCAATGACTAATAGTAAGATATATCTTTATACAACTGCTAGTGCTGGTTTACCGATTGGAGCAAGAGTTAAAGAGGTGAATACCGATGGCAACGGGAATTATATTATGGATATTTCGTTTGTTTCTTTTGCGTACAATCCCGCGTTGGGAGTAAACCAATTTAACGGTCCACTACCATCTGGAGAATACTATATGGTTGGGTCGACCAACAAGCCTTGGGGTGGTGTTACTGCCACAGATGCCTTGGTTATTAACAGAAGCATCGTAGGAGCAGCTCCTTTGGCGGGATTGCGTCTCAAAGCGGCTGACGTTAACATTTCACAGACGGTCACCTCGGTGGATGCCTTGTTGGTAGCAAGACGTAATAACGGTGGTATTTCCGCCTTTGCGGCAGGGAACTGGGCATATAATACACAATCTTTTGTGTGGGATACAAATAATCCCACACCTATCAATATAAACCTAAAAGCGCTTTGTGTCGGAGATACAAATGGTTCTTATCAACCAAACACTGCATTATAAACCACTCCCATACATAAAAAAAAGAGAAATAAAATAATATGGCATTAACACTAACTACATCGGGTTCACTAAATACAACGGTTGATAATTATGCTTTTTCCATATTAAGTAATACTTCATCCGTTCAACTTGGAGCAGTTTCTTTAAGATTTGTTATTCCTGGTGGATGTACTATAAAAAATGTAAATGCAGGGACATCATCTGTAAATAATTTAACTTTTCTACAACAGGATGGAAACCTAAACATTGGTATGTGGACAGTATCCAATTGGGTAGTAAATACAAATGATGTTATATTAAGTATTACTGCAAGTGGAATGTCTACTGGGTCATTCACCCTAAATACGGATGAAGATTGGTATTGTGAAATAGCAAGTAGTAGCGCAGAGCCTTTTACTGATTTTGCTATTAAGATGCCATCTCTCGCCTCACCTTATGCGAGTGTATCAACAACATTGGAAGCAGTATCAATCCTATCAGGTGTAAATCCTTCAATAACCTCCGTTGGTGCTCCAAACTCATCCGTCTTTGGTTCGGGTAGTAAAACATCAGGTACTGCTTCAATCGCAGAAGGTATCGGAACACTTGCTTCAGGACTTGCTTCACACGCTGCAGGTATCAATACAACCGCAAGTGGACAGGCAGCATTCAGTATGGGTATAGAAACCGATGCAGATGGTATGGCTTCGTTTGCAGCAGGTTCGGGCTCGTGGGCAAGAGGAACTGCCACAGTTGCTTTTGGTATTGGAACGATTGCATCCTCATCAGGTCAGTTGGTTGTTGGCCACTACAATGAAACAAAATCAGATATAAACAATATATTTGTTGTTGGTGATGGAACAGGCCCATTATCCGTAAACCGAAGAAATATAATTGAGGTTTATGGTGGGCAGGGTGCTGGTTTAAGAGGTGTTAAAATTGATACAGCGGCTACTCCTACTATAAGCCCTACTATTAATGGATTTAATGTTTACGGACAAACATATCTTAGAGGAAATACAGATATACTTACAAACAAAATAACTAGCACAGGAGATACTACTTTAGGTATAAGCGGGTCTATTATATTTGAAGCCTACAATTCACTTCCTGCTTTGGAGGGTAGAACTGTAATGGATTGGAAAGGTATTAATTTTGATGATGCATTTGATACAACATCTCCAGGTTCAACCTATTTGTGGAGAAATAGTGGAATTAATCATTTATATTATGGTTCTAGTCAACTTATACAAGATGGGGGTAATAATACGGGGGCTGTTGCTCAACCATTGATTATAGGTACAGCGAATGCTAGTAACTTAGAATTAGAAACCAATAATACAACAAGATTATTCATTTCCTCATCAGGCAGAGTGGGTATTGGAACATCCTCACCAACTGAAAGGTTACATGTAGATGGAAATCTATTAGTTACAGGTAGAATAACCGCAGAAGAGTTTCATACGGAGTTTGTATCTGCGAGTATTATATATCAAAGTGGTTCAACACAATTTGGTAATAGTTTAGATGATACTCATATCTTTACAGGTTCTTTAAGTGTAAATGGTTCAATAACAGGCTCTCTTTTTGGAACATCAAGTTGGGCTATAAATGCTTTAACTGCTTCTTTTGTAAACACAGCAAGTACTAATGCATTTGTACAAGGTGGCAACTCATTTGGGACAACTGCGCTTTTAGGTACTAACGATACTCAAGATTTACAATTAGAAACAAGTGGTTCTGTAAGAATGACCATTAGTAGTAGTGGTAACATAGGTATTGGAACTACAACTCCAACAAACACCCTTCAAGTAGTAGGTGGTATAACCGCAACATCAATAACCGCTTCTATTATATCTGCTTCAAGTGGTATAACAGGTTCATTAAATGTACTTAATGGAAATATAAAAATAAATAATAGTTATAAAATACTAGGAGATAGTAACCACCACTTAACTACATATAACTACGATTCAAATTTCCCACCCTCTACCTCTGCTTCATTTGGTTTAGTCAATATAGGCGGGGTAGGCTCTTATATTACGGCTAGGGAAGAGTTTTTATTTGGATCTTCTACAATATTACAATTTTTTACACAAGGAAGTGAAAGAGCTAGAATAACAGCCGGTGGAAGATTGGGAATAAATACTACAACTCCCGGAGCAACATTAGTAGTTAAAGGGGATAGTGCTTTAAGTAGTGGTGTTACTTTTCAAGCACTAAATTCATCGGATACAACATTGCTGTATGTAAGAGATGATGGCAATGTAGGGATAGGTACAACATCACCAACCGCAAGATTACACATATCAGGCGCTAATAATGGAGCACTATTAATAGCTTCTTCATCTACCGCACCTTCTGCTTTATTCGTATCAGGTAGCGGTAATGTAGGTATTGGTACAGCAACTCCAACCTCATTGCTACAAGTAGCTGGTAGAGTAACATCTACTGAATTATATGTTACAAATGGTGATGCTATTTATACAACAAATGGTTCGGTGGGTATCGGTACTTCAGGCCCAACATCAACAAATAGACTACAAGTAAGAGGTTCTGGTGCAACCTCCGCAACAACAGCACTTAGAGTAGAAAACTCAAATGCAAGTGCAAGTTTAGTGGCGTTAGATAACGGCAATGTAGGCATAGGTACAACTACTCCTTCCGCATCTTTACACATTGAAGGTAATTTTCAAATATCAACGGGTTCATTATACACATATGGACAAAATACTGATATAGATAGTGGTTCAATCCGAACTGTAATGAGTGTATCTACAGGTTCATATAGAGCAGCATTCTTTGATTATGTTTTGAATAAATCAACAAATGCAAGAGCAGGTACTATATTTTCCGTTTGGAATGGAGCATCGGTGGAATGGAACGATGTATCTACAAATGATATAGGAAATACTGCGGAAGTAAACCTTTCGGTTGGATTAAGTGGTGCAAATGTGCTATTATACGCATCCTCCTCCACCAACGATTGGTCAATGAAAGCATTAGCAAGAATGTTATAAGATTATGGGATTTTATAGAGGGCCACACATAGTAACGGATGGGTTAGTTTTAGCATTGGATGCTGCTAATCCTACATCATATATAAGTGGTAGTACTACTTGGCGGGATTTAAGTGGGAATAATAATAATGGTACTTTAACAAATGGACCTACTTTTGATAGTGCAAATGGGGGTAGTATTGTATTTGATGGTAGTAATGATTATATCAATATAAGCACTTCTCCAAATCTAACAAATCCACTAACTGTATGTGCTTTTGTAAATACATCTTTTATAACAGCATCAAATCAAGTAATATACGGACCATCAGCTAATGGATCAGACAATTGGTTTTCTATTTCAAACAACAGAGCTCAAATCCTTGCAACACAAACAGCAAATGTAAATAATTTTACAATCACAGGAACTACAATTATACAAGCTAATACTTGGTATTATATTACAGGAATTGTTAATACTAATGTAACATCCCTATATATAAACGGAGTATTTGAAATAGCATCATCTGTACAAGCATTTACAATAGGTGGTTGGGCCTCAACATCTCGAATAGGTCAAAGAGCAACAGGACAACTTCCGTTCAATGGTAAAATAGCATGTATCCAAGGATACAACCGGGCACTTTCTGATTCTGAAATCCAACAAAACTACAACGCAACTAAAACCCGATTTGGATTGTAAGGTATGTTCACAGGGCCAAATATAAATAGAAATGGGTTAGTACTATACTTAGAGGGAAACCAATTAGTATCAAAATACAACCAAAATTATTCTTTAGTAAATACCCAAACATGGACAATAGGTTCGGGAAGTGTAACAGGATATACACAAAATGGGGCTACTGCAGAAAATATAAGACAATTAGGTACAGACCCATTTGGAAACAATACTGTTATATGGGCTTCTACAACCGATAGTCAAAGTAATGCTGATGGTGGTTGGGATGGTAGTTTCTTTTCAGTAACTAGTTCCGCAACCTATAGGTTTTCAGTTTGGATAAAACGAAATGTAGTAGTAACAAACGATGGTAATACTTATTTAGGAACAAATGGTTCTCCTCAAAATGCAACGGGGTATGTAACCACTTTAGCCGGAGTAACATCGAGTAATCCTTATTTTTTTTCATCGACTGTTAATGTATCTGATTGGAGATTATATGTAGGGCATGTTCATTCGGCTAGTTATGCAGGTTCTACTCATCCTGATAGTGGGGTATATAATACATCTGGAAGCAAAGTAGTAGGTTGCACTGATTATAAGATGCAATCAGGTTCAACATCATTACGACACCGTACATATCTATATTACGCTGTAAATACATCAAGTCAACAATATTTTTTATATCCGCGTGTAGATAGATTAGATGGAACTGAACCTTCTGTATCAAATTTAATTGCGAATAACCCTTATGTGTGGAATAGCTGTATCAACGATGGGACATCGTTCAATCTAATTAATGACCCAGTAAGACGTTCCGATTATGGAGGTGGTATAGAATTTAATGGTAGTACGACATCAGCACATTATAGATATACTAAAACCGATTTGGATGGTAATGTACCATTTTCTGTTGAGGGTGTATTTTTAAGAACAGGCAGCTTTAGTAATGGGGGCCCTTGGGGAATTGGTGGAAACTTAAACCTTGGTGGTATTAATTGTTGGAACTTCAATCAATCAAATCACATTGCAGTAGATTTGTGGGGAACTACAACATATACTACAGGCCAATTATATCCCTTAAATCAACCTGTCCATATAATTTGGGTATATAGAGGAACATCTTTTGTGGATACAAACTTATCTATATTCATAAATGGTGTAGAATATACTGGAGCATCTTTAACCAATTTAAGAGGTACATCTGCAACTCCTAACTTGAACACATCAACGCAGGGTATATCGTTGGGAAGGCTTAATGTAAATCAAAATCAATATTTTGCGCCAATGGCAATATACAATTTTAAGGTTTATAATAGGGCACTCTCAGCAACCGAAGTCCTCCAAAACTACAACGCAATACGAGGGCGTTTTGGGATATAAACAAAAAACTATTTCAACATATTTATATACATCACACATCCCTTTTGGACAATGAAAAAAGGAAATAAAACATGGCAAACGAATTCAAAGTCCGCAAAGGACTCATAGTACAAGGTTCAGGCTCTAACATATTTGATGTACAGGGTTCGCAAGGACAATTGTTCTCAATAACCGATTCCTTATCAGGTTCACTATTCTCCGTAAACGATATTTCGGGGATACCCATTATGGAAGTCTTTTCAGACAATACCATTAAGCTGGGAACATTTAATAATGAAGCCATAATTGTTTCCGGCAGTAGAACGGGGATGGGTATAGCAACACCACAAGCAAAACTCCACATATCAGGCGCAAGTAATAGTGGACTATTTGAAATAGATTCACCCGCAGTTAATAACATAATTTATGTATCAGGTAGTGGTAGAGTGGGTATAGGAACTAATAACCCAACAAACACCCTTCAAGTAGTAGGTGGTGTAACTGCGACATCATTTACTGGTTCATTATTTGGAACATCAAGTTGGGCAGTAAATGCTCAGACAGCCTCATTCTTACCTGTAGGAACTTATAGTATAACATCAAGTTGGGCAACAAACGCTTTAACTGCTTCAAATATAACCCCATCTATAACAAACAATACTGATAATAGAGTATTGACCGCAACAGGAGGTGGAACAATAAATGGGGAATCAAACTTAACATTTGATGGAAGTGTTTTAACTGTAACTGGTAGAGCAAATATATCAACATTCCTAACCGCATCTATAATATCCGCATCAAGTGGTATAACTGCTTCACAATATTCAGGTGTTCCCACATTTACATACAATGATAATACTTTTCAAGGTGTTAATATTAGAAACATCTCTAATACATCTAATGCACTTAATGGGTTGACTATATATTCAGCATCCAACGATGCTGTAGGCCAGTTTAACTACATAAACCCGGTTTACGCAAACAGTGCATTAAGGGATACAGTTTTATTTAATAGTATAGGTGACAGAAAGCTTGGTTTTGTAGCAAATAGTAGTACAGCAGCAGGTGCAAATTCAGATATATATTTCCAAGCAGGCTCCACTACAGCAGGTCGGATGATTTACATATCAGGACAAGCTGGGGCTGTTGGTGTAGGTATGGGAGCTAGTACCCCAACATCAACTAATAGATTACAAGTTCGTGGACAGGGAGCAACCTCCGCAACAACAGCACTTAGAGTTGAAAATTCCGCAGCAACTGCAAGACTTACAATATTAGATGATGGTACATCTGCATTTAATACATCACATCTTTATGTAAGTAGTAGTGGTGATGTTGGTATAGGAACTACAACACCAACCGCAGAACTACATATAAGTGGTGCTAGTAATAGTAATTTATTACGAGTAGGTTCACCAACAAACTCTGATATATTTTTTGTAAATGGTAATGGTAGAGTTGGAATAAATACTACATCATCTACTAGCTTTCTTGGTGGTAATATTTCAACATTTACTATATTCCAAAACTCCGGCTCGGGAGATGGTTTAACACCTTCTACTGGGCTGCAGATTGTTAATAGTGGTAGTAGTACAAGTGCTCAAGCTCAATTATCAATTGTTACTGTGGGTGATAAATTTGCAGCTTTTAATATAGGAACTAGTGGTAGTGGTACTCAAAATAATTACTGGCACCTTTCTAAAAGGAATGCCGCCGCTTCTCACGCTCTTAATTTATACAACAATAATAATGGAACATTTAGTAGCAACCCTTTATTTAGTTTTATTGCAGGTGGAACTTCTACATTAGGAGAAAATTTTCAAATCTATATAGATGATGCTAATGATCGTGTTGGATTACAAACTCCCCCAACCGATACTATACATTTATCAACAGATGTTGGTGGGGGAAGCTATATCCGAATTGATGCTACTTCTGTTCAAGCTCCCCCCGTAAACTTGGCCTCGGCTAAAAGTGGTTTTGGAATAATAGCAAATGATTATTTTTTAGCAGAACCCGATTATTGGATGGAAATAAAATTAGATGCAAATGTTGTTTTAATTCCTTGTTACTTACCTGCATAATATTATGTTTCTCAAACCTACACCCCAATTACTCCAACAAATTAAAGATAGTGGTAAACCCGTTATTAAATTAAGTATGGGAGAATTTCAAAAAATAGCCTCTGATGGTAAATTATTAAAAAAAGAAGATGTAATGTTAAAAGTAAATTCAACAACACCATCTGATATTAATAAAAAATTACCACCCGCTAATTTCTTACCTCCTACTAAAGTTAGAGTGTATGAATCTATTGGTAAAGGCTTGGGTGTATTTGCTACTGAAAAAATATTAAAAGGAGAAATAATAGAAACTTGTCATTTGATAACACTAAATGTTTCTTCTGATTCTAATGTATTAGAAGATTATAGATTTATGTACCCCAAAAACACAGGTTTAGAGTTTGTTATTCCATTAGGATTAGGGTGCATTTATAATCATTCAAATACACCAAATGCAGACTGGATAGACCATCCTGAATGGAAGGCATTTAATTTTATATCTATTAGAGATATAGAAGAAGGTGAGGAAATATGTACTTATTATGGCGGAGAAGAATATTGGAATTTAAGACCGCATACAAAAGTAGTCTAAACTAAAATCATATAAACAAAAATAAAACTATTTATATAAAACGGAGAAAAGTATTATGGCAATAAAAGTAACAGGGTATTTCAAAAACCCAACAACAGGCCTGATTCACGAATCACCATTATTAACACTTGTTCCACATTTACAATATGCTGGACAATTACAAATGGATGTTCATATCAGCGGAGGTGGAACGGTAGCATATCATTCAATTGATAAAAACTCATTGGTATATAACTCCGAAATTACAGATGGTTATTCACAACTTATAGATGCGTTAGAAACCTATGTTATTAATAACCTTAAAACCGCAAACGATGTAAACGCTGCGGCAACATTTGAACATTATGTAAAACCCATAGTTGTAGAACCAATCGTTGAAGAGGTAATTGAAGAATCAACTGAAGAACCAATTACCGAAGAAAGTGGTGAAGAAACCATTAATGTTGAAGAAACACCCGAAGGAGAATAATATAAATGGCAGTTAATATTCCAATATACCCTGGCTCATCATCATTCTTTCCTGGTAAAACACCCTTTGGATGGTTTGATAATGATTACGATTTCCAAGTTGATGCAGACTCAGTAACAAAGTGGTGTGCTCTAAGGCTTGGTTATCCTATTGTGGATATAGAACTGCAAGATATAGATTTTTACGCATGCTTTGAAGAAGCAGTAGATGAATTTTCATCCCAATTAAACCAATACCGAACCAAAGAAAACTTATTAAGTATTCAGGGCTCATCTCTAACTAGCAACTTTACCAAAAAATTATTGAACAATAACTTTGGTGGGGTAGTAAACATCGCATCCGATTATGGAACTGAAGCGGGGAGTGGTGGTAGATTAACTCATTATACAGGCTCATTTACAATGGTAACTGGAGTACAAACTTATGATTTAGGTGATAGTTCGGTAGCAAGTTTAGAAGCAGGTGATTTATCAACCGATTCTATAACCATTCGTAAAATGCATCATGAGAACCCACCTGCAATTGTTCGTTACTTTGACCCGTTTATTGGAACAGGTTTAGGTTCACAACAAATGATGGAAACCTTTGGTTGGGGTAATTACTCACCAGGTGTATCGTTTATGATGCAACCTATGTATGATGACCTTCTTCGTTTACAGGCGATTGAATTTAACGACTTGATTAGAAAATCTCAATATGGGTTTAAATTATATGGTAAACGAATTCGTATATTTCCATTTCCAACGGATTTATACGATGGATTAAAAATTCATTTTGAATATACATTGGATTCAGAGAGAAATAACCCAGTAGCTAAATCAAATGTTGTATCCGATTTTTCAAATGCCCCATTTGGTAGATTAGATTATTGTGATATAAATGCACATGGTAGGCAGTGGATATTTAAATATACATTGGTATTGGTAAAAGAGGTATTAGGGACAGTTCGTTCTAAATTTAGTTCAATTCCAATACCTGGTGCTGAAGTTACATTGGATGGTTCAGATTTAAGAACTCAAGCCGCAACTGAAAAAGAGCAGTTGATAACACAAATCAAAGAAATGTTAGAATCAACAAGCAGAAGGTCGCTTTTAGAAGCCAAAAAGGATGAAACTGAATTTTTAGAATCAACACTTAATCGTGTTCCAATGCCAATTTATATAGGATAATCCGATGGCATTATTTGGTTCGGCAAGAGATATTAGTTTAATCAGAAGGTTAAACAAAGAACTTATCAATGAAATAATTGATACGGAAGTGTATTATTATAAACCTGTATTGGATGAATCTTTGGTAAATCTTTATGGGGAATCAAAAGATAAAGTTTTTTATAATCCTGTTAAAATCCCCTGCTTAATTGATAGACAGGATACCGAAGCAGTTTCAGATGATTTTGGACAATCATACGCACATACAGCCACATTCAACTTTTTAAGGGATACTTTAAAAGATGATAAAGATGTTAAGCCAGATGTTGGTGATATCATACAATGGGATAACGAATATTTTATGGTTGATAATGTAAATGAAAATAAATATTTTGTAGGTAAGAATCCTGAAACTTGGGATGGTGGTGATGGACACGGAACATCAATTTCTATATCATGCCTTACGCATGTTACCCGCCAAACATCCATTAAGTTGATTGATGTGAGGTATGGAAACTCTACAACAAATGATAGTTATTTACCAATAGGATTATAAGATGGGTAATACATATAGAGATATAAATCCTCAAAAGCCTGATTTAAAGCAGACGATGTCATCCACATCGGAAAATCCTAAGTTAAATAAAGCAAAGCAGGTTAGACGGGATACGGATAATACACAAAATATATCCATTGGTATCTATGATATTGACTTGGCTTTCAGAGATTTTTTACTAAAAGATGTAAAACCATTTGTAGTAGATGATGGGCAAATCATACCTATCCCAGTAATTTATGCAAATCCCGAAAAATGGGTTTCTGCTCAAAGAGATGGGTTTATGCGAGATGCAAACGGGAAAATACAAACACCTGTAATTGTATTTAAAAGAACCTCCTTATCAACCAATCAACAGGCTGCAAAGTTAAAGGTTTTAAATTCCGAAGATGCACATCAGCCGTTTGAACGGAAATACACAAAAGCAAATAGATATGACCAATTTTCTATACTGACTAGACAAACTCCTGTAAAAGAATATATTGCAGTTGAAAGACCTGATTACTTAGATGTTCAATACGAAATGAATATATGGTGTGATTATATGGAGCAACTAAATAAAGTAGTTGAACAAATCATTTTCTTTCAAGGTAGGTCATTTGGTGATAGATTCAAATTCCAAATAAAAGGGGATGGATACAACTTTGAAACAATAACTGATGCGGGCGATGATAGAATAGTAAGAGCAAGTATTACTTTGGTATCTAAAGCGTACATTGTGCCTGAGTTTGCAGGGATGAATCCAAACAATAGAAAAATTTATTCAGTTGGAAAAATTTCTTTTACGGAAAACCCACAATTAAGTGGTCAAACAAACCCACAAAACGATTTTATATAATTTATTTGTATATTTATATATACATTAGTTAAACAACTTAAAAACAAAATCTATGGAAGAAAAATTAGTAAAACAATTTGAAGAAACTGAAAGAGAAAAACTTTTGGAATTTCGTCAAAAAGGTATTGCGGTTACGGCACGACTTGGAGAAATTGAAATACAATCCAAAGAGTTAGAGGAAATTTTCGCTAATTTAAGAGCTGAAAAAGAAGAGTTAATATCAACTTATAAAGAATTGGTTAAATCGCAAAACGAATTTGGTAAGGAATTGACACAAAAGTATGGTGTAGGTTCTTACGATATTGATACAAACACTTTTACATCAGTTCAATAAGTATAGGTTTCCCTAATTTTTTTGTATTTATTATATAGAAACAAAAACTATTAGGAGAATATAATGGCTGAAAGAATTGTTAGTCCGGGTGTTTTTACACGAGAAAAGGACTTATCGTTTTTACCTCAAGGGGTAGCAGAAATAGGTGCTGTCCTTATCGGACAAACTATCAAAGGACCTGCGTTTGTACCAACGCGGGTTGAATCATTTAATGAATTCCAACAAAAATTTGGTGGTTTAACGGAGGATTCATACCTTCCTTATACTGCTCAATCTTATTTGCAGGATGCACCCGCCGCAACAATCGTTAGAGTGTTGGGAACTGAAGGGTACACATTTAAAAAACCATTAGTTTTAACTATTTCATCTTCACAAGGAAATAGAGTAGCAACGGTTCTTTACCCATCTTTAAGTGGTTCTATTTCGGATGTTACTAGTGATTTGTTTCAAACATCTATTGTTAGAAATTTAGTAGGTGCTACAACAACGAATGTGACCGCATCATCATTTGCATTAATTCTTTCAGGTTCTGCGTTTACAGGAAATAACACAACAACATCTTCCTTAAACCCAACTAGTGCAAATTATTTTACAAAAACATTTGGATACTTACCAAAAAGCAGTAAGCAAGCATATACATACCTAAACTTTAATACATTCCAATCTGCATCATTTGCGACTGGTGAGGTTGTTTTAGTTCAAACTGCATCACTTGTAGATTTTGATTTTACCAAAGAATATTCAGTAGCATCAACTCCTTGGATTAAATCACAAAAGATTGGTGGAACTGCTGTAAACTTATTTAAGTTTCATACATTATCGCATGGTAATTCAACGAACTATGAAATCAAAGTGGGTATCAGAGATATTAAAACCGCTGCAGATGTTCCAGGTTCTGACTATGGTACATTTACTGTTGTAGTAAGAAGAGTAGATACCTCTAAAATTCCTTATTCAATTTTTGGACAAGGAGTACAAGATTCGGATACTCGTCCTAATACTTTAGAGGAATTCAACAATGTAAATTTAGACCCAAATTCACCAAACTATATTAAGAGGGTAATTGGTGATAAGTACATTACTGTAGATGCAAATGGAAAATTATCTACAAATGGTGATTATAATAATAACTCAGTTTACATTAGAGTAGAAGTTGATTCGGATGTAGACGCAGCAGCAATAGATTCATCGCTATTACCTTTTGGATTTGGTGCTTTAACATCACCAATTCCATCTACTGCAGGTACTGTTCCATCTCCTACTTATGTGGCATCTCAATCATTGGCGGGTTCATACAATAAAAATGTATATTTAGGTTATTCTTTTGATTTTGTTACAAGTGATAACCTAAACTTTTTGAACCCACTTCCTGATACAAACACTACTACTGTTGGTTCTGATTTTGATTTGGCTACTTGTGAATCAAATAGTACTACTATTTCTTTAACCGATAGTGCTACAACCGCTCAATTGGATGCTAGGAAATTTATGATACCATTTCAAGGTGGTTTTGATGGATTCCAACCTAATAGAAAAGTGTTGGTTGGTAATGATATTGTAGCAGGAAACACACAGGGTTTAAATTGTACATCGGCAACTTCAGCAGGAACTGTTGCATTGAGAAAAGCAATAGATGCAGTATCAAATCCTGATGAGTTTGATATGAATATGATTGTTATTCCTGGTTTAATTAATAGATTACATTCTTCAGTAACCACATACGCAAAAGACCTTTGTGAAGATAGAGGTGATACATTCTTTGTAATGGATGCTGGTGCTTGGAGTGATAGTATATCAACCGTTGTAAATTCACTTTCTTCGTTTGATTCCAATTATGTAGCAACATACCACCCTTGGGTTAAGATATTAGATACCGATAAGAATAAGCCTGTTTGGGTCCCACCATCCGTAGTTCTACCTGGTGTTATCGCATTCAATGACCAGGTTGCAGCCGAATGGTACGCACCTGCTGGATTGAATCGTGGTGGATTATCAAATGTAATTGAAGTTAAGACAAGATTAACGCACGATGAGAGAGACCAATTGTATGTTGGTAGAGTGAATCCAATCGCAACATTCCCTGGTCAGGGAGCAACTGTATTTGGACAGAAAACCCTACAAGCTAAACCATCTGCGTTGGATAGAATCAATGTAAGAAGATTGTTGATTGCAGTTAAGAAGTTTATCGCATCTTCTTCAAGATATTTGTTGTTTGAAAATAACACAGCAGCAACCCGAAATCGTTTCTTATCCATTGTTAATCCTTATTTGGAATCAATTCAACAAAGAAATGGGTTGTACGCATTCAGAGTTATAATGGATGAATCAAACAATACGCCTGATATAATTGATAGAAATATCTTAAAAGGTGATATTTTCTTACAACCAGCGAAAACTGCTGAATTCATTGTATTAGACTTTAGTGTGTTACCAACTGGAGCAGCATTCCCTGAAGGATAATTTCGGATAGGGTATATTTATAGTAAATTAGGAGAAATAAATGGCACAATTATTAACACCTCAAGAAATAATGTTTACCAACTTTGAACCCAAAGTTGCTAACCGATTTATTATGTACATTGAGGGAGTTCCTGCGTATTTAATTAAAGCAGCAAATAGACCTGAAATACAACAAAATAGAGTAACAATTGACCATGTCAATGTTAAGAGATATGTAAAGGGTAGGTCTGAATGGCAGGAATTAACCATTACACTTTATGACCCGATTGTTCCATCTGGCGCACAAGCCGTTATGGAGTGGGTTCGCTTACACCACGAATCAGTAACAGGTAGAGATGGTTATTCAGATTTCTATAAAAAAGAGATTGTATTTAACTCATTGGGGCCGGTTGGTGATAAGGTTGAAGAATGGACATTGAAAGGTGCTTTTATTACTAGAGCCAAATTTTCAGATATGGATTATACATCAGATTCAGAATTAGCAAATGTGGAATTGGGATTATCCTATGATTACGCCGTGCTACAATATTGATTGATTTTTCGGATTGTAAAAAATATAAATTGAAAAATGTGAACCCCCCAATTTTGGGGGGTTTTTGTTTATATACGCATAAAATACAAAAAAGCTTAATCGTATATATTTATTGATATGGAAAACTATAAATGCGATAATTGTAATAAAGAGTTTAATAATTATATATCTTTTAAAGTACACGCTCAAAAAACCCATAAAATAAATGCAGCACAACTTTATATTGAAACTTATTTGGGTGGGGTTGCACCGTTGTGTAAATGTGGTTGTGGTATGGAAGTAAAGTGGTTTAACAATAAATTTAGAGATTTTGCTAAAGGGCATTATTCTAGAGTTCATAATAATTGGGGGCATAATCCAAAGGCAATACAAAATTCTACAAATACCCGAAAAAATCAATTTAAAAATGGCGAAAGAACAGTGTGGAATTTAGGTCTTACAAAAGAAACTGATAGTAGAGTACATAATAATTCTTTAAAAACAGCAATAGCATTTCACAATGATACGGATAGACAAGTTAGATATTCTAAAATGATGAAAGAATTGTGGGCATGTGGTAAAATAAGTGGTGAAATGATGAGGGGTAAAAATCATGGTAATTGGAAAGGTGGTACTAGTACAATAAATGTATTGGTTCGTTCCGATGATAGGTTATACAAAAATTGGAAGTATGAAATACTTAAAAGAGATAAATTTAAATGTAAAAAATGTGGGGATAATGATACTTTGGAGGTACATCATGATGGTGAAACCATGTCAGAAATACTTTTAAAATATGTAGATAAAAGTATAGATTATACTTTTGAAGAAAAAAAATTAATTGTTGATAAAATAATAGAATACCATACTGTGGAAAATGTTAGCGGAATTACTCTTTGTAAAAGTTGTCATATGAAATTGCACCCAAGTTATAATCTTTAAATTAAAAATATCTGAATTCTGTATTTATATATAAAGGAGAAAAGTTATGAGCCAAAATCTAACGGATGATTATCAACAAAGTAATAAAGAGGTTGTAGATAGTATTAAACAAGCCTACGAAACCCAAAAACTAAAAGAGCACAATTTTCCAACTGAAATTATAGAATTACCTTCACGAGGTTTAATTTATAGTAAGGATAACCCCCTATCATCAGGTAAGGTAGAATTAAAATATATGACTGCAAAGGAAGAGGATATTTTAACTACCCAATCTTACATCAAAGATGGTTCGGTGTTGGATAAGTTATTTCAATCGCTTATTGTATCAAATGGTAATGGTGAACCCATTAAGTATGTTGATTTATCAGTAGGTGATAAAAACGCAATAATGATTGCAAGCCGCATCTTAGGTTATGGTAAAGATTATGAGGTTGAGATTACCGACCCATTTACAAATAAAAAACAAAAAGAGAATATTGATTTAACTCAATTTGAAAATAAAGAATATGATGGTTCGGCTCAGGTGGAATTAAACAAAAACGAATTTGAATTTGAATTACCGGCTTCAAAACGTAAGATTACTTTTATGACACTTACCGAATCAAAAGAACGAAAGATAAAATACGATTTGGAAGAATTAAAAAAGATTAACAAAAAGTTAAAGGATGATGTTTCGCGGGAATTAACAACCCGCTTAAAAACCATAATTCTTTCAGTTGATGGGGAATATAACCAACAAAAAATAAATCACTTTGTAGATAATGAACTATTTGCAAGAGATTCAAAAGAGTTACGAAACTATATAAAAGAGGTAACACCTGATATAAACTTGATGTATGAGTTTATTTCCGATGAAACCGGGGAGAGGAGGGAAATCAGTCTACCTATGGACGTTTCCTTTTTTTGGCCATCAACCTGAGTATAGAAAGTTATTACATTCCCAAGTCTTTGATTTGATATTTCACGGGAATGGTGGATTTACCTGGTCCGATGTATATAATATGCCGGTGTGGATGAGAACCTTCTACATAACCAAAATTATTGAGTTTAAAAATGCCGAAAAAAAGGCACACGATAAAGAGGCTGCAAGAATAAAATCACAAACAAGAAGAAGATAATGAGATACCCAATAGGAATATTGGGTATTTCTATATTTATATTATATAAATTAGGAATAACTATGAAAATAAAAGTATCTAAACTCAGAGAAGTATTAAAAAAGCAGGGGTTAAGTGAAAACATCATAACCGATTTTATTAAATTTCTTATTAGAAAGAAAAAAGAACGGGAACTAGAAAGAATAACAAATGATCCCGAATATCAGGCCATACTGAAAAGAGCGGGGATTAAACCGATTGACTGGGGTAAAAATTATACTTTACGTGATTTAGAAGCTCTACAAAACGAAAAATAAAAAATATCAATAATGGCCAACAGAGATACTCAAGAGCGAATAGATGCTCTAGCTCTTGAAACGCAACTTCAGAACAGCCTTACAGCTTCATTGGAAGCCAGACTTCAGGCTGGTTCAGCAGCTCGTCAACAGGCAGACGCATTGGCACTCTCATTGAAATCTCAAATTGGGGCCGAAAATAAACTAAAAGAAATTCTTGACACAAAACAAAAACTATTAGAAAATCGGCTAGGTTTGACGGAAGACCAAAAGGATTTATTATTAGAGGAATTAGAAATCGCTGAAAAACTTGTACAAACCGAAAAAGAACGTAGGGATTTAGAAGCTGAAATAAAAGAGCAGATGGAGGATACAAACAAAACCATTATTGAAATGCTTGGTGGAAGTAAAGAAATGGCAGATATTTTTAGAACTGGTGGCATACTTGCAGCCGGTGTTAAGGCATTTGAAAACTCAACACAAGCTATATCAGATGCTTTTTCCACCACATTTGGAACTGCTTTTGATATGTATAAAACAATGGGTATAAGTGGGAAAGAAGGTGCTATATTGGCAGGGGAAATAGGTAAAGCACGATTTAGTATGGCCGGATTACTTTATGATGGTGAAGATTTTGCAGAGGCATCAAAGGCATTGGTAGACCAATATGGTAATGTTAATATGGCAACATCCGATATGGTTGAAGGTGTTACCGAAATAAATGCATTGGTTGGGGATGCTGCTAAATCGGTTGATTTGGCATTAGCATTTCAAAACGCAGGTGTTGCTGCTAATGAGGTTGATGATGTACTAAAAGATATTGGTTCAAAGACGGGTGTTACTGCTACTAAAATAGCAAAAGAAATGGCAGATAACCAATTTTTAATGTTAGGTGCAAGTAAGCAACAATTAAGTTTAATAGCAAAACACAACGCTGCGTTGGTTAAACAAGGACAATCAAGAAAAGATATATTATCTTCAGCTCAAGGGGTATTAGATATTGAAAATACGATTAATGGTGCAAATAAACTTGCATTACTAACTGGTAAGCAGATGAATGTATCTGAATTAATGTCCGCTGCATTAGCAGTTGATACTGTCGAAGGAGTAGAAAATAAAGCAGAAGCAGAACAAAAGTATGCAGACCTTCTTAGAAAACAAGTTGATTCAATGGGTGGTATAGAGGGTATGTCTGAAATTAACAAACGAAATCTTTTGGCAACTTTAAAAATAGATGAAGAAAGATTAATACAAATGTATAACGCAAATACAGCTCAAGAACATAACAACAAATTGACAGAAGAGGCTAGTGCTTTCTGGGGTGCATTAACAGCCGGCGCTATATCATTTGGAGCCGGTATTGGTTCTGCTACATTAGAACTTATAAAAATGATTGCTCAGGCTATGATTTTTAATAAAGTTATGACTGGAAATTTTGGTATGCGTAATTTGAGATTTGGCGGTGGTGGCGGACCAGGCCCCGCGCCACCAACACCACCACCAACACCACCTGGACCGCCAGGTCCTCCTAATCCTACGGGTGGTATTAATGCAACAAGTTTATTAAAAGGTGCGGCAGCGCTGTTACTTATGGCAGCCGCATTATTTGTGTTTGCAAAAGCAATGCAGGAAATGAAAGACGTTGGGATAGAGGAACTCGGAATGGCGATTGCATCTATAGCGATTATGGCAGGTGGATTAGTAATTTTGGGAAAACTAGCCCCAGAAGTAATAATTGGTGCTGCTGCATTGTTAATTATGGCTTCCGCATTGTTAGTATTTGGTTACGCACTTCAAGCAATAGCAGCTGGCGTTGGAATGTTAGCAGAATTACCGGCTATACTTACACCATTAGCTGCACTGGCGGGTGGACTTGCATTATTTGGATTGGCATTAATACCACTTCAAATAGGATTGATAGCACTTGCAGTTGGATTATTAGCTTTAAAGCCCGTTATGCCAGAATTATTGGCATTAGTTGCATTAGGTGCTGGTATTGCTTTAATAGCAAACGCATTAGGTCTCGGTGGAGGAGATTCATCCGAAACTACATCATCTGATACAAAGAAATCAGACCCGTTATTAGAAGAAATTAGAGGGTTAAGGGCGGATATTAAAGCACAACCAATTAATGTGGTATTAAATGGTAAAATCGTTGGTGAAATAAACAAAAGTTCTCGTGCAATTAATAGTTATGTAAACAAGTAATTTGGGATAAATAATGGCATTGACAGATTTAAAATCAGATTTATCAAAGTTTAGAAAACCTATTGAAAGGCCTCCAATAGAGAATCAATCGGTTGAAGTAAACCGTAAGAGTAATCTTACACCCATTTCTGATTTATCAAATAGAATAACATCACCAACTCCCCTTAAAGAAACACCTGTAAAAAGTGTAGTAATACCAAAGTTATTTGATAACACCGAAAAGTTTAAAGGTGAAACTGAACCAAAACCAATGACATTAGAAAGAAAGTTTTTGGGAGAGACTGACCCAAACAAAATGAGTTTAGAATCCAAATTTTTAGGTCAAACAACCCCATCTAATTTTGATTTTTCTCCTGAATTTACAACCCCAAAATTGGGTAGTGTTGATTTCTTCCCAAATACTAATGCGGACGGGTTTACAACCAAAATGGAGGAATCTCGTTTTAATTTTTCATCATTGAGTTCACCAACACCAATGACATTAGAAGGAAAGTTTTTGGGAGAGACTGACCCAAATAGATTAAGTTTAGAATCTAAATTTTTAGGTCAAACAACACCAACTCCGATAGATAATACTGAAAAGTTTAAAGGGCAGACAACACCAAATGAGGTAGATGATACTGAAAAGTTTAAAGGACAAACAACCCCAACTAACTTTACATTTATACCACAATTTACAGCTACAACTCCAACCAACTTTACATTTACACCACAATTCACAGCTACAACCCCAACTAACTTTACATTTACACCACAATTTACAACACCAAATTTAAGTAATGTAGATTTTATACCAAATATAGATGCGAAAGGGTTTACTTCCAAAATGAAACAAGTACCATCTCAGTTTGTTGATATTAATCGTGACCAAAGTATTTTTACGGAAAGAACTCTTAATTCAAAATTAGGCTTAGTAAACTTTTTTTCAAATGAAGATGCTGTTGGGTTTACAAAAAACTTTAATCCCGGAAGTAAATCTCAGTTTAGAGGTATTGATATATTATCAAATGAATTTACATCAAACAAAATTACAACTCAGTTAGGCATTACTAATTGGTTTGGAGATGATGATTCAAAAGGATTTACAAAAAACTTTGTTGATAAAACAAAATCACAATTTACAGGTATTAGTGGAGAAACATTTACATCTCCCAAAGTAAAATTTGATCGTGATTTCGGACTTTCATTTGTGCCAGGAAATAAAATAAAATTAGAAGGCTCTGCTAGAAAGTATTATGAAAGAGGTAGTCAAAAGTGGCAACCTGGTGGTGAACGATACGAAGATAAATATGTAAGTATTGGTGATTTATTAATAAGAGAAAACTCACCATCATACTTAACAAAAGTATATGGAGAATTTAATTTAAAAGATGATTCTTTTAACCCATATCCATTACTTTTTAGACAGCCTTTTATTTTACGAGGAATACAAAGAAAAAACAACAAAGAACCACAAAAGTGGGGATTTGGTTTAAGTATTGATAGTATAATGGGGGTTGATTTAATCAGAGGTGGTGTAGTTACATCAACCGAAAGAGCATTGGTGGATGTCGCAAGAATAGGACAATTTATACTATCACCAAAAGGATTAGTTTGGTCTGTAATGCAGGTTGGTATGCAAAGAACCAACAGATATAATAAAGTATGGACTCCTATAAATTTATTGGCTGCTGTTGGCGGACAACACATTGGATTAAAACCTAAAAGACATGGGTTGTTACCATTTGGGCCCGATAATGGTAATTATGAAAACTTTGCTACAACAGGTTATAAAACTAAATTGCAGGAATTACTACAAGAAATGATAATTGCTTACAATGTAAGAAAAGCGGGACTTGAAACGTTTTTAACTTTAGAAGATAAAAAGGGAGGGCCTGATAGTGTTTATGGTATTGGTAATACAACCTATACCAGAAGTACATCCAAATTAATAAAAGTTCCTGGTGTTGAAAATTTTGATACTTTTGGTAAAAATAAGCCACGTCTTATAACTGATAATAATGAATTTTTAAATTATAATGAAATAGGTGAGTTCTCTAAAAAATTGGGAGAAAAGAAAACTAAATATAATGATTTTAGGTCTAAGTATAAAGATAAGCCCCTTCCGGGAAAAAAATCTTTGTTAGATGACAAAATAAGAGATTACAAAGATAATCCTGATGGAAAATATTATGAACAGTTTAATATAGAAAAGAAATTTGGATTTGCTAATTCTGATACAACAATCGGAAAATCGTATAGTACGAAAATCGTGGAAGGGAACGCAAACCAGAAGAAAGAAGATTATGACGATTTAATACCACTTATTTTTCAAACATATAATACCAGAGTTCAATTCAGAGGAACTGTTAATTCAATAAGCGAAACATTTACACCTAATTGGACAGAAATAAAATACAGTGGAAGAGCAGAAAACGCTTATTTGTATGATACATTTACTAGAGAATTAAACTTTGGATTTAGGGTTTACGCATATTCTGTTGGTGAACTTCAACCAATGTGGGAAAGATTGGAAAACTTGGCAAGAATGACAATGCCTACTTATATAGATAATAAGGGTTATCGTGGAAATATAACAAAGTTCACATTAGGAACTATGTATAAGAATTTCCCCGCTTTAATTTCATCTTTACAATACGCAGTTCCTGATGAATTTACTTGGGAAATTGGATACAATCAGGGTTCAGCTTCTAATAAACTCCCAATGGGCGTAGATGTTACAATTGGATTAAAGTTATTAAATAAAACATTGCATAGTGCTGACAGCAAAACGAAAATTTATGATTTTAAACGATTCAATCCAGGCGCCGCGGGTGGTACTATAGAAGATTTGAATGAATTCGGTAGCGGAGACAAAGATAAGCTTCTTAAAATGAGCAAATGAAATAATAAACCAACACTATGAACAGATACAACACACCAAATAGATTATCAACCGATCGTGGGAAAAAATACTATCCAACTTTTAGATATCCAACGATAGTAGAAAAAACAACCGATGTATATATTATAGGTTCTTTTTCAGATAGATTAGATAATTTGGCATACGCATATTATAAAGACCCAACCTTATGGTGGATAATCGCAGAGGCAAACAATATCGGAAAAGGAGACCTGTTAGTGCCTGTGGGAAAACAAATAAGAATACCAATAGATATAAGACCTGTTATAGATGAATATAATACATTAAATAATTTATAGTTATGAGTAAATTAGAATTTGGAACTGAGGCTGTACCTGAGGGTGTGTTTTTTAATGATGAATTAGGTAAATCTGCATCTAAAATTATCGCAGAAAGAAGAGCATACGCCATATTTACTTCTACTGGTGAAGGGGTTTGTATTGCTACTGCAGGGAGAATTGAGAGCAAAACACTTATATCAAGTTCAGTTGTAGACATGACTGTACAAAGGCCTTCATATGAATCTATTTTATCTGGACCAAGATTAGTTCCACCACCATCGCTAACATCTGTTGATTGGTCATCCGATGGAGCAAATGATATCTATGATGGTTATTTATGGAAAGCAACGGTTAGTTTTACTTGTTATAGTCCTGGACAATTTGATAGTTTTGATAGATCATTTTTTCAACATTTTAATAAAGTTAAATTGACTTTAGGTTGGATAACGGGAAATGATACAAAATCTGTTACTATAAATGGAACTATAATAGATTATCAATTTTCAATAAATGAAAAATTACATTACGATTGTTCAGTTACATTTACAGGATTACCAATAGAAGCTTCGTCGGCGTTTGATTTAAATTTAAAAAAGTCTAATACAGATACTGAACTCGGACCAAACCTACTACCACAATCTATAATAGGGTCTTTAAAAGCACGTGCAATGGCTAATTTTTCACAGGCGCCGGGCGCCGGACTCGCAACGGGCAACGGATCATATGGTGTTGCAACGATTGTGACAAGCAATGCAAGTTGGTTATTTTTGCAAACAAACTGGGAAGTTTATTATGTTTCTTTATCAAAATTAATTGAAACAATTAATGAAAATTTACCAAAGACAAATGATTTTGAGGGTATATTTAAAAATGAAGAATCTTTTAATTTAGCAACGAGAATTACAACAAAAATAAAATCAGCAAACCCAAGTTCCGTTTTAAATCAAGGTAATCGTGGTGAATCTGCTAACTATGGCAAAGATGCAAACTTTAAATGGGATGGCGGTGGTGTGATGTACTTTATATCATTTAATACATTACAAAAAATAGAAAAAGAATTAATAGATGATAAATCCGATAATCCACATCCTACCAAAAATACACTTATTCAATTTATTAAACGTGTTTTGGATGAAATAAACTCGTGTTTGGGTGACTCTATTAAATTCGAAATGATACCATATGGTCAATCTGGTGAATCTACTAAACACGGATATGAAATAGTTGATAGAAAAACTTTCATAAAAAAAATTAATGCTACTGTTGCTAATCCATTAGATGTAAAATCAACAATTAGAAATATAAGCGTACAATCAACAATTGATTCTGAAATAGCTTCGATTGCATTATCTGCCGCACAAAGTGGAAAAAATCAAGGAGTTGTTCAAGGTGTTTTCGGATGTAAACCAGCTTTACCAGATGTTCAAGAAGATAAAAATCAACTATTAGCTATGTATCAATCATTTGCTGAATTGGATGAAACTATACTAGGTGATTGTGTTCAAACATTAAAAAAAATATGCAACACCCAATTACCACAAAGGATTGGATATAAGTATGGCGTTACCATTACGATTACTGTTGATGGTTATCCAGGCCATTTGTTTGGAAAAGTATTTAAAGTTAAAGGGCTACCATCAATGCTAACTAAACCAAATGTTTATTTTATTGTTTTAAAGCAAGGACACAAGTTTTCAAATGGTGATTGGACAATGGATTTAGAAGGACAAATGATGTTTGATATAAGCGATGGTGCTATCCCGGTTGATGGTTTTGATCCAATTGCTGGAGCGGTTGCTATACCCGAACCAACCGTAAATCGTGATGAGTTGACGAGTGAACAAATTAATGAGATTAGAGATGGTGGTGGTTATGGGGGTATTGGTAGCTTTTAATAATATTTAATAATATGGCAAGAAAAAAACTATATTATGTACCAGGTGATTCCGTATCAGGCATTTCATTACAAAAACAATGGATGTTTGAGGATGGAAAAGAATATATTGGTCCATATCATCAATATAAAAGTACGGGGGAGGTATATACTGAATCCACCTATTTAAATGGTGTATCAAAGCCACTCATCCCCTATAAAAATTTGGGCGATACAAACAATAAAAATATATTTGAATATAACAAACTAACAAACGATAGGTTTAAGGATAAATACAAAACACCTATACCAGTTACACCCACACCTACAGCAGAAGATTATAATCGTGGTTATATGATAAGGTATATTGTTTCTCAGTTTAATTACCCAAACATATACGAAGTTTCCAAAAAAAATTTTGGAGAATTGGATAATTCTTTGTATATTAAGAAAGAATTTAGGTGGAAGATTGAAAAACCATTTGTAAGTGATGGGCGTGTAAAAGAGATGAATAAAAAGGTTATTTCTGTCCTAAAATCTGATATACCACAAATTGACAGGTTTTTAACCAATCTAACCCAGTTCTCCCAATAGTGTCCAATAAATTGGACAGTTTTCGTGGGTTTAGAGCAAAATGTGGATAACTTTAATGAAAATTTAATCTAAAAGGTTTGGAAATATGGGTTTTTCTTCGTATCTTTACTATGTAAGATGATTGAGATATTAACCCCCACACTATGAAGAACCTTATCGGATTTGCTACTAAATATTATACTCTTTGGAGTGTTGAAAAAGTTCCGGTGTATATCACCGATTCTTATGGAAAGCATTGGCTCTCTCGTGTTGATGAACGATACACCTATCATAAAAATGTATCAATGTCGTTAGATAAAGTTAAGGAGCTATATCCTACTTTGACTATTGATGATGAGCTGCGAGGTAAGACACTCAGTTTTGACCGTGAGGGTAAGAACCAACTGCCTGACCATATTTTTGGGAAGGGTAAGTATGCTTACCAACTGGTTGCTGATGTAGCCAAAATGGACTGGCAATATGTTTTGTGGGTGCACGATGTGAATATGGGTAATCACGCCTCACACATTGAAACCCTACCACAATGGGCCGAGCATAAAGCTAAATTGGAGGCCAAAGCCAAACAGAAGAAGGAGGTCGCTGATGCCATCCACGCAATTCTACCTATCGGTCAGCCCATAACCATTTACGGATTATCCAACGGCTTCAATCTTGAAAAAAACGATTCCGACACCATTGTAAGCGTTTCCTTTAGGGCTGAGGTGGCTGGCATTGATGGCGATATTAGGGTTCATTGTAGCGACGCCCACCAGGTGCACGGTATGTACCCATACATTATGCCAGTCGTTAATGGTAAAGCCCAAAAGACCAAAAATAAAACCATCACCGTTACACCAACAGGCTTGAGGGTGTATGAAAATGGGAACATAGCAATTTGGATTGACCCTCTCACATCGGAATACGGCCCTACAATAATTTATTAACCCCCACACTATGAAAAAATATTGGAAAAAATTCAAAGTCCCATTTTACTCGCAACTCCTTTTCGCCCGTAGGATGAAAGCGCTTGGTTACAAAGTAACAAAGACCGAAGGTGGATTGTTTAGTTCAGTTTATCGTGTTTCGGGCTACAATATTGAAGTTCTCTATTTGTAATATCAAATTTCTTTTGTATATTTGTTGAATGATTTTTAATGAAATCTCAACCACCCTGTCTGCGGACAGGGTTTTGGTGTATCCAATATATAGTTCTTTGAGCAAACACCCTGCTCAAACGGAATTATCTTGCCTATTCATTTCCGATGGGGAGATTGATTGCTGTATCAACTACAAAAACTTGGATGTAGAACCATTTGGTGGGGAATTAGACTTGAGTAGATTTAAGAAGGTATTTGTGGTAGATTTGAAATCGTTTTTATATCACTACAAAACTGATAATCTTTATGATTTACAAGCATACCTATTTCATTTGGGATTAGAATATAGTGTGGATGAGTTACCTATTCACAATGTTTTCAGACGGAGGGGGATTCCAAAGGTAGGAGATTTAATACCTATACTAAAACATTATGAGTTCTTTGGTGAATGGAAAAAGTTATTTAAATCAACCAATGTAGAACCTACAAAATTTTCTACACTATACCCACACTCACTTTATAATATAGAAAAGAACGGGTTTCAATCCAAAGATGGGTTGGAAATGACACAATATAATTTTTTAACATCCACCTCCCGCCCTTCCAATGCTTTCAATGGTATTAATTACGCTGCGTTGAAAAAGGGGGATGATACCCGAAGCAGGTTTGTGTCCCGATTTGTTGGGGGTAAGTTATTCAGTTTTGATTATGATGGGTATCACATCCGATTAATTGGTGGTTTAATAGGAAACCCCATACCAACGGATATGTCCGCTCACAATTGGTTAGGTCAACAGTATGGAGTACCTATAGAGCAAGCAAAACCAATAACCTTTAGACAACTCTATGGTGGGGTGCAGGATGAGTATAAACACATACCATTCTACGAATCGGTTTCTATCGTAATTGATAAGTTATGGGATGAGTATTTGTTTAATGCTGGAGTTGAAACACCAATATTTAGACGGCTTATTAGAAAAATGCCGGAAATGAACAAAAATAAACTATTCAATTATATTTTACAAGCGTTAGAAACGGAAAGAAACATACTTATTATAAATAAACTAAGTAAACAATTAGAGGGTTATAAATCAATACCTGTTCTTTACACTTATGACTCAATCCTATTTGATGTATCCGAAGATGAAATAGATACATATCCACAAAAGGTAAAAGAGATTATGGAGTGGGGTGGATATCCTGTAAAGGTAGAGGTTGGAGATGACTATAAGAATATGTTTACTATATAATAAAGATATTTATACTTATGGAGAATAATAGTTTTATAGATAATATACTGAATGAAATAACCCAACTTACTTGGAATGAAATAAGGGGTGAACTCATAAACCCACATAGCACAAAATCTATTAATGCGATTACTCAGGTAATAGAGGAATTGTATGGTAGTGATATTGCTTACGAATTTCGTAAAAGTTTATTAGAACAATCCCCAACACCTCCAACGGAAGAAAAACCTAAAGAGGAAAATCCATTAGAAAAGGATTTGGATGCTATTAAGTTTGGTATGATGACCGATATTGAAAAAGAAGAATATCTGAAAAAGAAGCGGGAGATGGAACAATCGGGTACGATGGATTTAGAAGAAGATGTTTGGGTTAAGAATAAAAAATCAGGTTCAGTATATCAGGTTAAAAAATTTAATAAAACAACACAAGACCCAGCAACCAAAAGTGATATAGCAAAAGCAGAAAAAGAAGAAACGCCAAAAATCCAAAACAAACAGGACAATGGATACATTGGTAGTAAAGATAAAACTTTAAGCAATATTGATACTTTAAAATCTGAGGAATTTAATAAACCGCTAACTCCAACTGATGATGAATTCAATAAAAAGAATAAAAAAATTGCTAATCCAATACCACCACAGCCATACGAATTTCCAAGCGATATTGTAAAAAATCCAAAATTTCCAAAAAAATATTTAAAAGCGTTGGAAAGAATGATGAATACATTACCTACTGGTGATGGGACTAAATGGTTTCATTACAGCGATGCTCCTGGTGGAGCTGGTCAAATATCCGCACAAGCAGGTGAACTGATGACTATGATGGGCACGTCAATGACTGATGATGAGTTTAAAAAATTAACCAATTCTCTTTTAGAGCACGAATCTGCATTAGTTAAAAATAATCCTAAATTAAAAAACGAAAATTCTCGTATTATTACAAAGTCTTGGATTACCGCTGCTCAAAATAATAGAACTGCTATCTTAAATAATTTAAAAAATGAGTTTCCAGACTCCGAAATAATTGCTACTGCGTGGGATACCAAAAATGATGTTGAATCGTTGGGTATGAAAGATTATAAAAAAAATAAAGGGTTTTCTACCGATATGTATATTAAGGTAAAAACTAAAGATGGAAAAGAAATCTTAAAAGAAGTTTCTTTAAAGAAATCAACTCTTGTTAATTTTTTAAATTCTGGCGCGGGTATGTTTTCAGAATGGGATTCTGATTTACCCGATGATATAAATCAAAACATATATCGTGATACGCAACGAAATTCATTAGTAAAAACTGGAAATAAGTTAAAAAAATCTGTCAACGAATTATTGAAATCAAATTCACCACAAGCTATTGAATTAAAAAAAGTGATTGAATCTAAAGGTATTGATTTCGCTAAGGCTCTTGAGGATACTCAAAATGGTAATGGTAGTAGGGGAAAATCAAAGGTAATTCTTGAAGCAATAAAGCAATTAGCCAATGCAGGAAATAAAGATGCGGAAGCCCATATCCGTGCAGCAGATACTAATCATAGAAAATTTCAAGAAAAAGCTATAAGAGCTATTACTGAAAACCCAAAAATGAAAGAAGGTATGCTAAAAGAAATTCGTTCAGAATTTCCATTAAAAGCTGTGTCCGATGGTGAGGAAACTATGGCTATTGGAGAAAATTCATTGGATAGGTCTGTTATGAAAAAGATTTTTGGGACTGATAAATACGATGAAATTAAAGAGAAATTAGAAGCACAGACAGGCCCTCCACCATATCTCGGATATAGAGCCGATGTTGGTGGTGAAGTAATTCCGCTAGCACAAATTAATATTCGTGAAGATGGTGTTGGTTATGGTGGGCAAATAAAATTTGAAATGATACTTGATAAAAGATTTGCAAAGATATTGAAGCAAGCTAATATTGATATGTATTCTAAAAAATAACGGAGCTATGAGTGAAAACACAATTACTGATAACATTTACAACCGAACCCAAATGCGATTCTGATTTAGGTACTATAAAAACTGGGTTTACTCTTTTCAGTAAGAAGATATTCGTATTGACTTTAGAAAATTCAGAAGAGTTGGTTATCAGCTACAATATCATCCCATCACCATCATCAAAATTTTTACCAAATACAATTATGGTTCATAGAAAAAGAGAAACAAACACCTTATATACAATAAACGCCCTTAACAGGCTTATTCAATCGTTAAATGGTGGTATTTTAGATAAGAATTATATGTTGAATTGGGATGATTATAAAAATGGGGTATTATTAACCTCCGATGATAGTTTTAAATTTATGCGAACCACTATTTATAGAGTAGAGAATTTAGATTAAAAAAATAAAAAATAATTTTTTTGAAAAAACATTTGGAATTGTCAACTAAATGTTGTATATTAGTGACTATAATTTTTGTTTAACCTATTAAAAAATGGAGTAATTATGGCAATTGACTTAAATGCAATCCGAAACCGTTTGAATTCACTTCAAACAAAAGTACAAAAGACTGATACCTTATGGAAACCGAATCCAGGTAAGCAGCAAATCCGATTAGTGCCTTATGTGCACAACAAAGAAAACCCTTTTATTGAGTTGTATTTCCACTTTGATTTTGGTGGTAAGACAATTCTATCACCCATTTCTTTTGGTGAGAAAGACCCTATCGTTGAATTTTCAGAGCAATTGAAAGCAACAAAGGATAGGGAAGATTACAATCTCTCTAAGAAGCTGACACCAAAGATGAGAACTTATGTTCCTATTTTGGTAAGAGGTGAGGAATCAGAGGGTGTAAAATTTTGGGGCTTTGGTAAGCAGGTTTACCAAGAAATCCTTGCGTTCTTCGCAGACCCAGATTATGGTGATTTGACCGACCCAATGAGTGGTAGGGATATCACTGTAGAATTCAAATCAGCTGCAGAGGTTGGTAAATCTTATCCTGAAACATTTATTAGGGTAAAACCAAATACCACACCTATGACTGAAGATAAGAATATCGTTCAGTTGGTAAAAAATCAGGCTGATTTAACAACCATTTTCAAAAGACATACCTATGACGAGTTGAAGGCTATGTTGGAGGTTTGGTTGGAAACTGGTGAGGTAAAAGAAGAAGCAAAAGCAGAACAACCTGCAGTTGTAGAATCCACACCAACAACAACGAAAGCTAGTTCAGTAAAAGAAGCATTTGACGACCTTTTTAACGATTAATCAGTATGAGTAAACCTAAAGTAGATATAGTTCGTGATGAGCTATCTACCATACTCGCTGATAATCTTAATAAGAAATTCAAATCCCAACACAAAATAGCTTATTATTTAGATGGCTCAGAGCAGACACCCACCGACTTAGATGAGTGGGTGTCTACTGGTTCTGAAATGTTAGATTTGGCTATTTCAAACCGAACCAATGGTGGTTTGCCTGTTGGAAGAATTTGTGAAATTACAGGGCTGGAAGGTAGTGGTAAATCGTTAGTAGCGGCCCACTCAATTGCGGATACGCAGAAGAGGGGTGGATTGGGTGTGTACATTGATACTGAAAACGCACTTAATCAGGAGTTTTTGGCAGCGATTGGTGTTGATTTGAAAAAGATGTTGTATGTTCCATTGGAAACGGTGGAAGATATTTTTGAAGCAATTGACTCAATTATTGATTCGGTAAGAAAATCCGATAAAAAGAAATTGGTTACAATTGTAGTGGATTCCGTAGCAGGTGCATCAACAAAGGTTGAGATTTCAGCTGATTATGACCAGGCGGGATATGCAACTCAAAAAGCAATTATCATTTCAAAAGCAATGCGTAAAATCACCAACTTAATTGGTAGAGAAAGAATCACTCTTATCTTTACAAATCAATTAAGGACCAGGATGGGGGTAAGCTTTGGCGACCCGTGGACTACATCTGGTGGTAAAGCAATCGCATTCCATTCAAGTTGTAGAATCCGTTTGAAACAAATGGGTCAGTTAAAAGCAAAAGTTGGTGGTGTGGAACAGGTGATTGGTATTAAAACCCGAGCACAGGTTATTAAAAACCGAATGGGCCCACCATTACGCTCAGTTGATTACGATATTTACTTTGATAGTGGTATTGATAACTTAGGTTCTTGGTTAGAAATGATGAAAACCTATAAGTTAGCCAACCAAAGTGGTGCGTGGTATACTTGGGTGGATAAAGAAACTGGTGAAGAAATAAAGTTTCAAGCAAAGAATTTTCCTGATATTCTTCAGACTCGTCCTGATGTAAGGGAAAAAATCTACAACGAAATTTGTAATTCTTACATTCTTTCGTACAAAGAAGCATCCGATGAAGCAAATGTTGATAATATAGAACTATCCGATTTTGATGACTAAGAACTACAAAGATTTGTTGAGTAAGTTGGGACAAGAAAACCAACAGGTTTTAAATCAAAACTTAAATGATAAAGTCCTTATCATTGATGGGTTGAATATGTACATCCGAGTTTTCGGAGCAGTCCCTGCTCTCAACGATGATGGTGAACACTGTGGTGGTATAACAGGCTTCCTGTTATCCACCGCAGCCACTATTAGAAATTTGAACCCTACCCGTGTTATCATTGTGTTTGATGGTAAGGGTGGTTCGCATCGGAGGAAAAAAATGTACTCCGATTATAAAGGTGGTAGAACAGGCCTTACACGACTGAATAGATTGCAGGGATATGAAGATATAGAAGACCAGCAGGAATCTATGCGTAAGCAATTCATTCGTTTGTATGAGTATCTTCAAAACCTACCCGTAACTCTTTTGCAGGTAGATTATGTAGAAGCAGATGATTTGATGGCTTGGATGGCTAACCACTATTTTAAAAATGAGGTGATATTACTATCATCTGATAAAGATTTTTTACAATTGGTGAATGAAAGAATTAAGGTTTATTCACCTATCAAAAAAATAATGTACGATGAATCGCTTGTCAAAGAAGAGTGGGGTGTAATGCCTCAAAACCTTATTTGGTATAGGGTTATTATGGGCGATTCATCGGATAACATTAAAGGTGTGAATGGGATTGGTAAGAAAACTATTTTAGGTAAAATGGATTTCTTAAATGATGGGGAGTTGGATTATAATGGGTTTATCACTGGAATTAAAGAACGATGCGATGATAAACTATCAAAAAAATTATTGGAATCAGTAGAAACCATAGAATTAAACTATGATTTGATGCAATTAAAATTACCTGAAATATCAACATCAATCATTTCAAATGTGAGAGATGTATTGGATAATACGCATCCAAAGTTAAATCTATTGGAGTTTAAAAAAATGTTTATGTATGATAAGTTATATACTGCTTTTGCGAATGTAGATTCGTGGTTACGAAATAGTTTTATGAGATTAGATAATCTTTTAAAAAATAATTTTGAAAAAACCAAATAAGGTTGTATATTAGTATCATATGGAAAAATTTGGAAGTAAATTTGGAACGGGGTTTCAAACTAAAATCTTATCCGCTTTATTATCGGATATGGTTTTTAGTAGGCAGATATACGATATACTAAAACCGCAGTATTTTGACTCAGAAGCCTCTGAGTGGTTGTGTAAAACGATTTTAGAGTACATAGATACCTACGAATCCAAACCAACATTAGATGTTCTTAAAACGAAGATAAGCCCCATTGAGAGGGATATTCTAAAAACATCAGTAATAGATACCTTAAAGCAGGTTTGGCGGGATTTAGAATCAGATGATTTAGATTATGTAAAAGAAGAAACTTTAAACTTTTGCACAAATCAATCACTTAAACAAGCTATCTTAGATTCAATCCCACTTTTAGAGCAGGGTAAGTATGATAAGATAAAATCAACTATTGATACTGCTATGAAAGCAGGTCAACCAACGGATGTTGGGCATGAGTATAAGATAATGATAACTCAAAGATATGAGGATTTAGCAAGAAATCCAATACCAACTGGGTGGGATGTTATAGATGAAATTACACAGGGTGGATTTGGAATGGGCGAGTTAATAATATTCGCAGCACCGCCTGGTATTGGTAAGTCCTGGTCATTGGTTAATGTTGCGGCAAACGCTGTTAAGGGTGGTAAGACCGTAGTGTATTATACATTGGAATTATCAGAGGCAATGGTGGGGCAACGATTTGATTCCGTTTTCACGGGGATACCTATACCTAATCTAAAGTACAATATGGAAGAGGTTGAAAGGGTGATAGGCTCGCTGAAGGGTGATTTGGTTATTAAAGGGTTTAATTCAGGTGCTGCTGGTTTGAATGCTTTAAAAGCGCATATAGATAGGATGATATTGCAGGGTAAGAAGCCTGATGTAATTGTGGTGGACTACGCTGATTTGTTAAAAGGTTCTGCTAAAGAAAAAAGGTATGAGGTTTTGGAAGAGTTGATAGTGGATTTAAGGGGTATGGCAGGGGAGTATGGTGTTCCATTATACACAGCCTCACAAATTAATCGTAGTGGTGCTGAGCAGGATGTAATTACGGGAACATCAATTGCAGGTTCTTTTTCCAAATTGATGACTGCTGATTTTGTAGTTTCATTGAGTAGGAAGATTGATGATAAGTTAGCGGGGACGGGGAGATGGCATGTTATTAAAAACCGATTTGGACCTGATGGAATGACATTCCCTTCAAAAGCTAATTTTTCAAATGGGCAAATTTTGATATACAATGATAATTCTATTGATGGTCAAAACACCCAAAAAGAGATGAAAGATGGGGGTACTTTAGTAAGAAAAAATTTATTACAAAAATACAAAGATATGAAAGGTGATATTGGGTTTTAAAATGTATTTATATTTACACACAAAATTTTTAGGAGATTATTATGGGATTATTTGAAGAGAGAATACCGTTTAAACCATTTGAATA
>SXGQ01081074.1_pt1 | contig 49543 bp, 46 predicted proteins | sample 3178371 | NCBI WGS metagenome assembly SXGQ01 (sample SAMN11356859, study PRJNA531348) | freshwater metagenome | isolation source: freshwater sample F1-20 | place: China: Fuxian Lake, Yuxi | collected 2017-12-25 | reverse complement strand
TCCAATCCGGAAGATTTGACCGGTCTTTCATTGGGGCTTGCCATGACCAATATGGGATCCAAGATCAGTTATACAGGCGATGCTGCGCAGAAAGATTTCATACCTGCCAACATGACCCTCGGTGCGATGTATACCATCATCAGCAACGAGGTCAATCGCATTTCTTTGGGAATGGATATTCATAAATTGATGGTGCCTACCCCCCCGCTTTTGGGCGACAGTGCGGGCATGATCAATTACCGTTCTAAGAGTGTTGTGGGTAGCTGGTTTTCCTCTTTTGGAGATGCCCCGGGGAGATTCTCTGAAGAACTGAAAGAGTTCGCTTTTTCCTTGGGTGGCGAGTTCATTTACAATGAGCAATTTGCAGTACGTGCGGGGTATTTCTATGAAAACAAAAACAAAGGCAACCGTCAGTATTTCTCCATGGGCGCCGGATTCAGGTACAACAATCTTGATATCAATCTTTCATATTTGATTCCCTCTGGCACAGGGGTGAACAGGAATCCGCTTTCCAATACCATTCGCTTCAGTCTGCTCTTCAACCTGGGTCCCATCGAAGAGTAATCAATCCACAAATTTGTTTTCACTATTTTTATAAAAAATAGTGGATGTCATATAGAATTGGATTTGGCATAGATTTTCATCAGTTGGTCGAGGGAAGAGATTTGTGGATTGGTGGTGTGAAGATTCCCCATCACATGGGAGCCAAAGGGCACAGCGATGCTGATGTTCTGTTGCATGCCATTTGTGATGCCATCTTGGGTGCCTTATCACTCGGAGATATTGGCGTCCATTTTCCGGATACCGATCCTGCTTATAAAAATATTGATAGCAAAATCTTGCTCGCAAAAACTTTTGAACTCATATCTGCCAAACATTATTGCGTTGTGAATGTTGACAGTTCACTTTGTTTGGAAGCTCCTAAAATAAAGCCATACGTATCAGAGATGCAATCATGCATTGCGTCTATCCTGCATTTGTCTCCTGATGAAGTATCTGTCAAAGCAACCACTACCGAAAAGATGGGATTTGTTGGACGAGGCGAAGGATTGGTGGCATATGCAACGGTATTGTTGCAGAAAAAAAATTAGCCAAACAGCTTTTTAAATTCTACTCATTGCTGATCTGCTTCGCATGGATATTTGTAGATTTGCAAAAAAGTATTTTTGAAGGTTCAGATCGTCAATAAATCAACCCATGCCTTGCCTGCCTATGCTACAGCTGGTTCATCAGGCATGGATCTCCGAGCCTTTATTCCCAGCCCCCTTACGCTTGCTGCCATGGAGCGCATTTTGGTGCCAACAGGATTGTTTTTGGAAATTCCAGAAGGGTATGAAGCTCAGATCAGGCCTCGAAGTGGACTTGCTATCAAACAAGGCATCACCTGCTTAAATACGCCTGGAACAATCGATGCAGATTATCGTGGCGAAATCAAAGTCATCTTGATCAATCTTTCCAGCGAGCCCCAGGTTATTGAAAATGGCGATCGAATTGCACAAATGATTTTTCAAAAAATTGAACAGGCTGAATGGGTTGAAACCGAACAGCTAAGTGAGACACAGAGAAACACCGGTGGATTTGGACACACTGGAAAAAAATAAACAACATGAGGTCATTTACGGTCATCATATTAGCTCTGGTTTTGCTTGCTTCTTGCAGGTCTACCAGAAAACTTACCAATGTGATTGCGACGAGAGACAGTGTTGTGACGCTGGTGAATCCCTATGACTCCGACTCTGCTAAATTTGTTCGGGCCACGATGCAGAAGATCAAGGAACGTCAGATTCAGTTCAAAACCTTTTCCTCCAAGATAAAGGTCGATTACAATGATGATAAGAACAGAAAATTCGACTTCAATGCATTTTTCAGAATGCAAAAAGACAGTGCCATGTGGATTTCCATTGTTGCTGCCTTGAATATTGAAGCATTTCGTGTGCTGATCAGGCCAGACAGCATCATCATACTCGATAAATTGAATAAAACAGTTCAGCGCAAGCCATTTTCATATTTACAGGTGATTACAAAGGTCCCCTTTGATTACCAAACACTTGAGAACCTTATATTGGGGAATCCAATTTATTTGGACAAAGAGGTAATGGCTTTTTCAGAAAAAACCGAGACGCTTTCATTTTCCACCGTTGGAGAGGCGTTTAAGCATTTCATGACCGTAGGGAAAAATGATCTGAATGTTTTGTTCAGCAAACTGGACGATATGGATATAGCCCGAAGCCGTACAGCCAATCTTGCATATGCTGGGTATGTTCCAGTTGGGGAGAGAATTTTCGCAGAGGAACGGAAGATAGATTTAGCCGAAAAAACACAAATTCAAATTGGATTGAACTTCAAGCAAGTTGAATTTGACAAGGCTATCAGCTTTCCATTCAGCATACCAAAGAATTATAAAATAATAAATTAACTTATTCTTTGAACGCAAATTGACAACTTCGGGTAGTCATTTAGCATTTATCTTGAAATCAATGAAACCAATTTTATTATTTTTCCTCTTTTTTATATCATCCCAATTCTCTTTTGCACAAACACGCGATGAGCTGGAGAAAAAAAGAAAAGAAATTCAACAAGAAATTCAGGAACTGCAGCGCGCTCAATCCGAAATCTCAAAAGATAAAAAAGCAGGACTTTCACAACTGAAATTGATAGAACGCAAATTGAGAAGCCGCTATGCGGTGATTGAAAATCTCAATGATGAGATGAAGATGATTGACAATACGATTTTCAATGACAACAGAGAAATTTATCGTCTACAGAGAGAATTGGATACGCTCAAGAAACAATATGCCAGAACCATCGAGTATGCTTACAAAAACAGGAGCAGCTACGATATGATGAATTTTATTTTTTCAGCAACAAGTTTCAATGATGCAGTCAGAAGAGTGAGTTATTTGAAAACATATCGTCAGTACCGTGATGAACAAGTTGGCAACATCAATCGTACCCAAAAAGAATTATCTGTTAAGATCAACTCGCTCACAAAAGATAAAAAAGATAAGGGAAAAGTGTTGTTGGAGCAAAACATGCAAAAGGAATTGCTTGAGTCTGAAAAAAAGGAAAAAAATCAGTTTGTTACCAAATTGAAATCCCGTGAAAAGGAAATCGAAAAAGAAATGGCTGCCAAGCGGAAAATTGAGCGCAGCTTGCAATCATCTATCGCTGCAATTGTAAAAAGGGAGATTGAAGCAGCACGAAAGAAAGCAGAAGAAGATGCCAAAAAAGCAGCTGCTGTAGCAGTAAAACCTATTGAATCCAAACCAGCTGCAGCATCATCTAGTGCCGCTCCCGTTGCAACACGTAAGGTCAATGTTCTCGAAAACACACCAGAGGTAACAAGGGTATCGGTTGGATTCGAAAACAATCGTGGCAATCTTCCATGGCCTGTGGAGAAAGCAACGGTAACTGCTGGATTTGGTCGCCAAAAAATAGAAGGTACGTCTATCATAGAGGATAATATTGGGTTGACCATACAAACTGTGCCGGGCTCAAATGTCAAGGCAGTCTTTGATGGCACGGTTGCAACTGTATACGATGTTGCTGGAAGTCAAACCATTACCATCAAGCATGGCAAATATTTTACCACTTATTACAATCTCTCCAGCGTAAATGTTTCAAAGGGCTCTGTAGTTAAAATGGGACAACCGATTGGCAAAGCTGCCCAGAATGATGATGGGGATGGGGAAATTATTTTTGTAGTGAACGTTGAATCTAAGTTTGTTGATCCAGAAGATTGGTTGAAAAACCGCTAAGTTTATTTGTTCAATACCTTTTGATAGAGTTGTTCGTATTTGGGTACGATATTGTGTATATCAAATGTTTCTGCCTGTTTTCTTGCTGCTGCGCTGAATGCTTCCAATGTTACATTGTTTCCTAATATGGAGATCGCATGGTTGCTCATTTGCTCCACATTTCCAATTTCATTTAGATAGCCATTTTTACCATGCGTGATGATTTCAGGAATTCCACCTGCATTGGTTGCTACCACTGGCGTTCCTGCAGCCATTGCTTCCAATGCGGCCAAACCAAAACTTTCATATTCTGAGGGCAATAAAAAAAGATCTGCAATGGCGTAAATATCTTCCATGTCTTGCTGTTTGCCTAGAAATCTTGCTTCTTCAAATATTCCCAATTCCCTGCAAAGCTCTTCTGCCATGTGACGCTCTGGGCCGTCACCTACCAGGAGTAATTTCGAAGGAATTGATTTTCTTATTTTATTGAAAGTATAAATCACATCTCCAATCCTTTTTATTTTTCTGAAGTTGGATGCATGCAGGATGATTTTTTCTCCATTGGGTGCAATTGCTTTTTTGAATGCATCCATTGGTTTTACAGAAAATCTTTTAATATCTACAAAATTGTGAATTACATCAATTTCTTTTTTGATATCAAAATTGTCCAAGGTCTCTTTTTTGAGATTATCTGATACAGCAGTGATTGCATCACTTTTATTGATGGAAAATGTTACTACTGGCGCATAGGTTTTATCTCTTCCAACCAATGTGATGTCTGTACCATGCAATGTGGTGATGAATGGAACATGTATTTTTTCTTCAGCCAAAATTTGTTTGGCCATAAAAGCAGCAGAAGCATGTGGGATGGCATAGTGAACGTGCAGCAGGTCTACAGTATTGTTTTTAACCACATCCACCATGGTGCTTGCCAAGGCAGTTTCATAGGGGGGAAAGTCAAACAATGGATAAGCGGGGACTCTTACTTCATGATAGAAAATATTTGCACTGAATCCAGTAAGTCTTACTGGCTGTTGGTAGGTGATGAAATGGATCCCATAACCTTTATCTGCCAATGCTTTGCCAAGTTCGGTAGCAAGTACCCCACTTCCCCCGAACGTAGGATAACAAACGATGCCAATATTCATGTGTTACAAATCTGATATGAAGGTACCATTTAAGCACTAGATTCAAATCCGGGAAAAAATAATAATATTAAAATTGTTAGCTTAGTCCATAAATTTCCATTACATGAAACAATTTCTTCTCTTCTCAGCCATGATATGTGCTTTTTCATCATCAGGACATGCTCAATCAGCTGATTCATTGGCAATAAAAAAAATATCAGATGAAATTTTCATGAATGGAACTGCATACAGCAACTTAAAATATCTCTGTAAAAAAGTTGGTCCGAGATTGTCCGGATCTCCCGGTGCTGCGCTGGCTGTAGAGCAAACTGCAAGAATGCTCAGGGAAGCAGGTGCCGATACCGTGTACCTCCAACCTTGCATGGTTCCACGCTGGGTGAGAGGTGCGAAGGAAGAGGGCAATGCCAATTTGGTTGATGGCAAGAAGATACAATTGAACATCGTTGCTTTGGGCAATGCTGTTGGAACTCCTTCTGGCGGAATCAATGCGGAAGTAGTCGAAGTAAAAAATTTCAAGGAGTTGGAAATGCTGGGAGCAGACCGCGTAAAAGGGAAAATTGTTTTTTATAACTACAGAATGGATCCAAGGTATATCAATACTTTTCAGGCATATGGAGAAGCCGGTGCTTACCGGGGCCAGGGTCCCTCTCGTGCTGCAGCACTGGGTGCAGTTGGAGTGATTGTAAGAACGCTTTCTCCAGTACTGGATGACAATCCACATACAGGTGCGACCAGGTATGAAGAAGGAACGCCAATGATTCCTGCTGTTGCCATCAGCACCAATGGTGCAGTTGAACTGAGCAAATTGATTGCAGAAGGAAAACTAAGGTCTATTTATTTTAAAACCAACTGTCAGATGCTGGAGGATGTGCCTTCTTTCAATGTGGTTGGTGAAATCAAAGGGACAACCTATCCTGATGAAATCATCACAGTAGGCGGGCACCTTGATAGTTGGGATTTGGCAGAGGGCGCGCATGATGATGGAGCTGGTTGTGTTCAGAGTATAGAGGTAATCAGGGCACTGAAGTCATTGGGCATGCAACCAAAAAGAACAGTGCGAGCTGTGATGTTCATGAATGAAGAAAACGGATTGAGAGGCGGAACCAAATATGCAGAAGTTGCAAAAGGGGAGGGTAAAAAATTCATCATGGCACTGGAGAGCGACGCAGGGGGATTCACACCAAGGGGGTTTGGATACAGTGCAAGTGCAGGCCAATCTGCACAAATTGAAAAATGGCAGTCATTATTTGTGCCTTATGGAGCATCTGAGTTCAAGCGAGGTGGAGGCGGCGCAGATATTGGTCCCCTGAGACCACTGGGAACTGTATTGATAGGGTTGAATCCTGATTCTCAGCGATACATGGACTTGCATCATGCAAAAACAGATGTTTTCGAAGCGGTGAGTGAGCGAGAATTGAACTTGGGGGCTGTTGCAATGACTGCGATGGTATTCTTGGTTGCCCAATACGGACTATAAACTTCCAATTGCAAATAATGTAGGCTGTTTGGGAATATCTGCATTCGATTTTTTCCAATCCATGACTGTTTTAGTTTTGATCCACTCTTCTTTTGAAGTGACCTGGCTGGCAATACATACTGCTGTATTTTCACCCAGGTTTTTCAACAACGATTGAAACAGCTGATTGTTTCTATAGGGAGTCTCGATAAATAGCTGTGTAGAATTTTCTTTGATCGATTTTGCTTCTAGCAATTTGATTTTCTTTGCTCGATCTGCTTCATGGATGGGCAGGTATCCGTTGAAAGAAAATGACTGTCCGTTCAATCCACTTGCCATCAGTGTCAGCAAAATACTGCTGGGTCCGACCAAGGGTTTGACAGGGATGTTATTTTTTTGTGCAAGGCCAACCAGGATTTGTCCTGGGTCTGCAATACCTGGACATCCAGATTCACTTGCAATACCAATTGTTTTGGATGCATCCATGGCTTTGGTGAAAACAGGAATGAGGGCTGCTTCATTTTTATCAATTTCATGCCATTCTTTCGCATCTATATCAAAATGCCTGTCCAATTTTTTGAAAGCCCTTCTTGCTGTTCTGAGATTTTCAACAAAAAAAATATCACAGCTATTGATATATTCTGAAATATAAGCTGGAAGCGAATCATATCCATCCTCTGCAATACCGATTGGAATGAGTATAACCGTTGCCTTGATCATTTGCGTGTATTTTTCACTTCATGCATGGTGATGGTTGCTGCAATGACTGCATACGCGGGGGCAAAAATCCAACCAACAAATACAATGCAATGCATCATGTAAAATACCATGCCATTTCCAATGGCGAGTCCCCTGTGCTGATTGATGAATGTTGAACTATTGAAATTACTTGAATTGAATTTTTCAAATGAGTAATTAAGCATCGAGAATCCGTAAAAGTAACATTCCAGCATTCCAGCCAGCAGGGGCGTTGCCCACCCAATGAGAGGAAGCAAAGAGATGAAAATGATTGCGATGACATAAATCGTTTGCCACAGCGTATTTCGAGCAGCCATTTTTATACCATCCAATATCAATGCATTATAATGTTGAGGTTGGACTGGCATGGGTGTTTGCTCGAGAATGGAAATTGTTCTTTGCGTCAAAAAAGTAAAGACGGGAGCTCCCAAAATCAACCAAATGTATTTAAACATAGAAAAATAAAGCAGCATCAGGATGATCCATATGATGATCCCGCCGATGGTAAAAAGAAATCCAATCCAACTCTGATCCAATGTTGTGAGCCAATTCTGGAGTCCGGTTTCAACATTGAGCCAATGGATGACTGCGTTGGCTGATTTTGAGAAGAAGTACATGCTGATAGAGAAAAGGATTGCATAAATAAGTCCGGGTATCAGCACCCATTTCCACAATCGATGGTTTTTGATCAGTTCATGTGCTTTAAAAAAAGCCTGTATCGATATGATGAAATCTTTCAGCATGATAATGATGAAGGGCAAAATAACGATTAATGCTGAAATCCGGACTCCAATCAGAATTTTGAATTGGTTAACTTTAGTTGAAATTCATCAAGGATGAGCGATTTGCCAACAGTTAAACCAGCCAAAGCAAAACAATTTGAATTATTTAAAATCATGGGCGGCATCTTTTTGCTCCTCTTGATGTTGGCGTTCAATCCTTTTGGCATGGATCCACTTCCATCGAAGGTATTGGCAATTGCATTTCTCATGATAGGCTGGTGGATCACCGAGGCACTTCCCATGCCGGTGGTAGCTTTGCTTCCATTGGTCCTCTTCCCATTGATGGGCATCTCATCCATCAGTGAAACAGCAGCGCCTTATTCCAACGAGGTTATCTTTCTATTCATGGGTGGGTTTTTAATTGGACTGGGAATTGAAAAATGGGGGCTCCATAAAAGAATTGCTTTGAAAATTGTTTCATGTACAGGCTCGAGCGGAAATAAAATTTTATTGGGATTTATTTTATCGACAGGTTTCATCAGCATGTGGTTGAGTAATACGGCTACAACCATGATGATGTATCCAATTGCCATATCTGTTATTTCTGTAGTAATCAATATGCATGACAAGGAACATGCCAAGAGAAATTTTGCATTGGCCATGATGATTTCAATTGCATATGCTTCTAATTTTGGCGGCATTGCGACCATCATCGGAACGCCGCCCAATGCGGCTTATGCTTCCTATATCAGTAAAAAGTACCAAGTTGATATTTCATTTTTTGATTGGATGCTTGTTGCAATGCCTGTCGCTATTTTGTTATTGATTCTTTTATTTTTTGTTTTGGTATTTATTTTCCCCAATCATATTAAATCCAGTATAGATTTTGAGAATATGATAGCTGCCGATTTGGATGAGTTGGGGCCGATGAGCATTCCAGAAAAAAGGGTGCTGATCATTTTTTTGATCACTGCCTCTCTTTGGATCTTCAGGAGTTTGATCAATCAAATGCATTTTGTAAAGCTGGATGACAGCATGATTGCAATTTTTGGAGCCGTTCTTATGTTTGCCGTTCCTGCAGGGAATGATCAAGGCAAGACAGAAAGGTTGTTGACATGGCATGATACGAGTAAAATGGCATGGGGAATTTTGCTGCTCTTTGGAGGAGGTATTGCTTTGGCAGGAGCGCTTGAAAAATCTGGTATCATTCAGATGATCGGCACTGCTTTGGCTGGGAATGCCTCAATGACAGTATTTTCTATGATCGTAGTTGTTGCGGTCATTTCACTTTTTTTAAGCGAGGTCATGAGCAATGTTGCTCAGGTCATTGTATTTGCTCCCATTGTAACAGTGCTCGCCGAATCTATGCATATCAATCCTTTTTTATTGGGGATACCCATGACGCTTGCTGCCAGTTGTGCCAGCATGTTGCCTATGGGAACTCCGCCCAACGCAATTGTTTTTTCAAGCGGACATATTACAATTGCGGACATGGTGAAGGCTGGATTCATCATGAACCTGATTTCAATTATCTTAATTGTGATTGCGTCCTACTACATTGTGCCATTGGTAATGCACCTGTAATCATTTTAGGATTGTGTTTTTTCTCCAAATGCCAAATCGCCTGCATCACCCAGTCCGGGTACAATGTATCCTTTTGCGGTCAATTCTTCATCGATATCGCCACACCATATGGTAACCTGTGGTTCATTTCTTCTTACGAACTCAATGCCCTCGGTGCAGGCTATCACAGACACAACATGCATTTGAGCAATACTTCCCTGTCGTTTCAGGAATTCGATGGTTTTCACCAGTGAGGCACCTGTGGCAAGCATGGGGTCGCATAGTATGACAACCCTTCCATCCAGGGAGGGAGAAGACATGTATTCAAGACTGATCTCAAAGCTTCCGTCACGGTGGTGTTTTCTGTATGCTGCAATAAAGGCATTGTCCGCTTTGTCAAAATAATTGAGTAGACCCTGGTGGAGCGGGAGTCCGGCTCTTAATATGGTTGCAAGCACTGGTTGGTTGGCCAATGCTTTTGATTTAGCAATACCCAGCGGGGTTGTGATATTTTTCTCTTCCCAGGGGAGTTGTTTGCTGATTTCGTATGCGATGACTTCACCGATTCTTTCGATATTTCTTCTGAATCGCATTCTGTCATGTTGGACATCCACGTCTCTCAGTTCATTGATCCAATTGTTGACAAGAGAGTGTTGCTGACTGATATTAATTACCATAAATGTTTAATTTCGGACCAGCCACAAATGTAGAAAAATAAGATGGTATACAAGGTAATTGGATTAATGAGCGGAAGTTCATTGGATGGACTCGACATCGTTTTTGTTGAGATAGAGGAGAAAGGAGGGAATTGGAGCTATCAAGTACTGAATGCTGCTTGCATGTCATTTGAGAATGATTGGAAAGAGCAACTTAAAAATGCTCCGTTGCTGGGTGCAAGAGAACTGGCATCACTGGATGCTTTATTTGGCAAGTACATCGGATCGCAAGTCAATCAATTTGTTGAACGAAACGCGTTGCAATACAAAGTTGCCTTGATTGCATCACACGGGCATACTGTTTTTCATCATCCACCTCATTATACCACTCAAATTGGGAACGGAGCATTCATCGCTGCAGAAACTTCTTTGCCTGTTGTAAGTGATTTAAGAACAATGGATGTGGCCATGGGTGGACAGGGTGCACCCATTGTGCCAATCGGGGAGCAGTTGCTTTTCCCTCAATACAGGTATTTTTTGAACATTGGCGGAATAGCAAATATTTCTTACAACGGGCATACTGTTTATGATGCATTTGATGTTTGTCCGGCCAATCGTGTGCTCAATATGCTGGCAGAAGAATTGGGGTTTTCGTTTGATGAAAATGGAGAAATAGCCAGAAAAGGAAATATTATTGAGGGGTTGCTAGATCAACTCAATGCCCAGGAATATTACTGGCAGACTTACCCTAAATCTCTCGCCAATGAATTTGGTACTGAAGTGATTCTTCCTTTGATAAAATCATTTAAGCTGGATCCTCGTGATGCACTCTGCACATACGTTGAGCATATCGCCATGCAGGTAAGCGAGTCGGTGCAACAGATCAACCGCAAAAGAGGTGTCATTCACGCTGACAATAAAATGCTTGTCACAGGTGGGGGAGCTTTCAATCATTTTTTGATTGAAAGATTGAGTGAACACTTGAATGCTTCAAACATAATTATTGAAATTCCCAATCGTCAGACGGCAGAATACAAAGAAGCCATCATCATGGGGCTTCTTGGAATATTGAGATGGCGTGAGGAGCCTACGGTTTTAAAAACAGTAACAGGAGCCAAAGAACAAAGTATTGGTGGAGCCCTGTGGATGGGAAAATCATGATATAAAAAAACCGGATGATTTCATCCGGTTTTTATTTTTTTAGTAGCCCCATTTTTTCATGATGGCCAAATCTTCTTTCATGCAATCAAGTGGAAGTTTACCTTGATAAGATTCCTGTTCGATGATGAAGTGTTTGGTGCCCCATTTTTTTCCAAGATCAATGATCTCTTTAACAGGTACAATACCTACACCCAGAATGGTGGACTCATATTTTTCATGTCCAGCATTGGAAAGCACCTCATCTTTTACGTGCATCGATTCAAATCTGCCTGGATATTTCTGCATGATGTCAAGTGCCTTTGCGCCACCATTGATCATGTTCCCAATATCCAATTGCTGCATAACCAGTTTTGGATCGGTTTCTCCTAATATGATATCATAAAGGGTTCTGCCTTCGAGTTGCTCACTGAATTCAAAATCGTGGTTGTGATAACCGAATTTCATTCCGTATTTATTGCAGAGCTCCCCAGATTTATTGAATACCTGCATGAATGCTTTGAGTGCATTTGCATTTCTGCGGGTGGTGGTTTCCATTGATGGACTGATGACAAACATTTGTCCAACGGTAGCAGCATCCTCTACTGTATATTTCCAGGCATCCGTAAAATCCTTTTTGCTTTCATCCCAATGCTTGGAACTCATCACGGTATGTCCGCTTGGCATTTTCAATCCAAGATCATCCAATACTTTTTTGAATTCTGCAGCGGTCCAGCCGTAGAACTTACGGTTGATATAATTGGCATGCTCTACATGCTTATATCCCATGCTGGACAGTGCTTTGAGTGTTCCCAAAGGATCTTTGCTCATTTCTGTTCTAATGGAATACAACTGAATGCCTGTTAGTTGTCCTTTTTTAGCATTTTCAGCAAAAAGAGAATTCGAAAACAAGGCAGTACCTGCTGCAGTCAAGGCAGCATTTCGGATAAAAATTCTTCTAGATTGATTCATATGGAGGGGTTTAATCGGATCAGTAATTTACGAAAATTTAAACAATGCAAATGCTATTTTCATAGAAACTGAGCTGTCTTGCTCTGTTTAACCTTTTTGATTCCGAACGGAATGCCTTCATAAATAATTTTACCGCCTTCGTCCCCGGCCTCTGGACCCAGTTCGATCAGCCAGTCGGCTGATTTAATGACATCTGTATTGTGTTCTATGACTATGATGCTGTGCCCTTGGTCAATCAGGGCATTAAAAGACATCAGTAATTTATTAATGTCATGAAAATGCAATCCAGTTGTTGGCTCGTCAAAGATGAAAAGTATTTTATCCTGGTGTCCTTTTCCCTTTCCTAAAAAACTCGCCAATTTCACTCTTTGGGCTTCTCCACCAGAAAGTGTATTGCTGGATTGTCCGAGTTTAACATATCCCAGTCCTACATCACTCAGCGGCTTGAGTTTTTGAGCAGTTTCTTTGTGATCGTTAAAAAACAATATTGCTTCATCCACACTCATTTCCAATACATCATGGATATTTTTCCCCTTGTAGCTTACTTCCAACACTTCTTCTTTGAATCTTTTTCCATTGCAACTTTCACAGGTAAGGTGCACATCTGCCAAGAACTGCATCTCAACCAATTGTTCTCCTTCTCCTTTGCATGCGTCACATCTTCCTCCATCCACATTGAAAGAAAAATGTTTTGGTTGATAGCCTCTGATTTTACTCAGTGCCTGAGATGAAAATAAATCACGAACACTGTCCCATGCTTTAATATATGTCACCGGATTGCTCCTGGAAGACTTGCCGATGGGATTTTGATCAACCAGCTCGATCTGTTGAATCAAATCGAGGTCGCCTTTTAGTTGGCGATGAGCGCCCACCTTTTCTGTGGAGGCCCCTGTGAGGTGTTTCTCCATCGCAGGGAATAAAATTTTTTTTACCAAGGTTGTTTTGCCACTGCCGCTCACTCCACTGATCACAGTCAATAATCCCAATGGGAAATGCACATCGATTTCCTGAAGATTGTTTTCTGAAGCACCCTCTATCGCAATATGGTGTTTTGCTTTGCGCAATGATTTTGGAACCTCTATCTTAAGTTCTCCATGCAAATATTTAGCAGTGAGGCTTTTTTCTGATTTCAAAATAGCTTGCATCGTACCCTCTGCGACGACTTCTCCGCCAAGGTGACTTGCCAGTGGACCCATATCAATGATATGATCAGAGGAGCGCATCATGTTTTCATCGTGTTCTACTACAACAACAGTATTTCCCAAGTCGCGCAACTTTTTCAAGACTTTGATAAGCCTGTCCGTATCCCTGCTGTGCAATCCAATGGATGGCTCATCAAGTATATAAAGAGAATTGGTCAGGTTGCTTCCAAGGCATCTGGTCAGTTGGATGCGCTGGCTTTCACCACCACTCAGGCTGTTGGCCAATCGGTCAAGGGTCAGGTATCCCAGCCCAACATCCAGCATGGTCTCGAGACGTTGATTGATCTCAATCAAAATCCTTTTTGCGATGGTTGACTCATGGGCAGTGAGGTCAATATGTTTAAACCATTCTGCCAGATCTCTGATGGGAAGTTTGCATAGTGTGCCAATATGTTTTCCATTGACATGAACATGGAGCGCTTCTTTTCTCAAACGGAAACCATTGCAACTTGTACACGTGGTTCTGCCTCTGTATCTGGAGAGCAAAACCCTGAACTGTACTTTGTACAGATTTTGTTCAACTTCTTTAAAAAAATCATCGATCCCATATGCATGTTCATGTCCCTTCCACACGATCTCTTTTTGCTTTTCCGTCAATTCACCGTAAGGTTTGTGCACTGGAAATGATATTGGTCTAGCGCCTTTTAGGAACTGCTCTCTCCACCAATTAAGCTTTTCGCCTTTCCATGGTGCAACAGCTCCTTCATATATGCTCAGTCTCTGATTGGGAATTACCAGTTCCTTATCAATTCCTAAAATCTGGGAATATCCCTCACAAGCTGGACATGCACCAAAGGGGTTGTTGAATGAAAACAAATTCGGAACTGGCTCTTCAAAAAGTATTCCATCCAATTCAAATTTGTTTGAAAAAGGAAACAAGGTTTCTTCGTTTTTCAAGAGCTGGAGGGAACCTTCCCCTTCATAAAAGGCAAGTGAAATAGAATCGGCCAATCTGTTTTCTTCGTCTTCATCAAAATCCTTCGCCACCATTCGGTCGATCAGCAAAAAAGTTGAAGACGTCATTTTCCATTTCTGATCATTGATCAGTTCCTCCAGTGAGAGAATTTTTTTGTGTTCGTAATCGTATATTCTTGAGAAACCTTTTTGAATCAATATGTTGATTTCCTCTGTTGTTTTTCTGTTTTTAGAAAATTTCAATGGAGCAAGAATATAAAATTTATCCCCTTGTTTGAATTTTCTAATGGCTTGCAGTACATCTTTAACATCATCTTTTTTTACCTCTCTTCCCGAAACCGGTGAAATGGTTTTGCCCACTCTTGCAAACAAAAGTCTAAGGTATTCATAGATTTCCGTCATGCTTCCTACAGTAGACCTTGGCGTTTTTGTAACTACTTTTTGTTCGATGGCAACCGCAGGACACAATCCGGCTATATGGTCAACTTCCGGCTTGTCCATTCTCATTAAAAACTGCCTTGCATAGGCGCTCAAACTTTCTGCATACCTGCGCTGGCCCTCTGCAAAGAGGGTATCTATGGTCAATGAGGATTTTCCTGATCCGGAAACACCCGTAACCACCGTGAGCTTATTTCTAGGTATTTCTACGTACACATTCCGTAGATTATGCATGCGTGCCCCTTGAATAAAAATTCCATCTTTGAACAGATTTTTATTCGGAGTTCCTTTCTTTTCCTTTGCTGGAGCGACTTTGGACATATGGGACTGCAAATATATTGCTTAAGCGGGAGTAAATGACTGCGTATTTTCACGTAGGCATTAACACTGCATTGACAATTTAATGCGTAAGGGACGTACATCTAATTACGTAATTCAGAAAATTAGCTGCCATATTATTTCTCCTTGCGTTTGATCGATTCTAGTTTTGACTTGTCAAAGCGAAACTCAAACACTCAAAAAGGTTTTTATGATAGCAGCTACAAGCCAAAACGACCAACAGTTGATCTACGAATTCGTATCAGGCAACATGAGATCATTTGAGCAGTTGTTGAATCGCCACAAGGACAAAATTTTTACTTCCATTGTGATGATGGTAAAGGACAGAAATTTGGCTGATGATATTTTCCAGGATGTATTCATCAAAGTAATAGACACCATCAAAGCAGGACAATACAACGAGGAAGGAAAGTTTCTTCCATGGGTGTTAAGAATCGCCCACAATCAATGTATTGATCATTTCAGAAAGGTGAAAAAGAATCCATCGGCGAGTTATGGTGATCAGGCTGAAATGTCAGACTCGGTTTTGTTTACGGATGAGAATGCAGAAACGAGCATCATCAAATTCCAAAGAGCATCGAATATTCAGGGTTTGCTCAATAAGTTGCCTGAAGATCAGCGTGAAGTGATCGTGATGAGGCATTTTGCCAATCTTAGCTTTAAGGAAATTGCAGAAAAAACAAACTGCAGCATCAATACAGCACTTGGAAGAATGAGGTATGCATTGATCAACCTTCGCCGTCTTATGGCTGAGGTACCTGCTGCTGTTGCTTGATAGTTTTCATCCCATTTAATCCGCAGGTCAGCCACTGAGCAAATGCAGTTGGGTTGGGAGTATATCCAATAGGCTGTGTGATTAATTTTTCATCTGGTGAAATGACCACATACCAAGGTTGTGATGTTGCATTGAAATTTTCTGTTTGGAACAAACTCCATTTGGTTCCAATCGTTTTTATTTGGATAGTGGTCCCATTTGATGTTTTGTAAGTTTGTTGCTGGTCAATCGGTAACACTTGCTTGTCATCGACATAAAGAGATACCAGCACATACTGGTCCATCAAGTTTTTTACTTCTTGGTTTGTCCAGACATTTTCCTCCATCTTTCTGCAATTCACACAAGCCCATCCTGTGAAGTCTATCAAGACTGGCTTATTCTTTTCCTTGGCCAATTTCAATGCTTCCTGGTAGTCTTTGAGTGGTTCATCACAATTCACAGGATCAGCATAGATGCTGTAACAAACAGGAGGCGGGAACCCACTGACCAAAGAGATATTTGCGTATTTGGAATTGGTGATGCCAGGCATGAGGTAGAGTGTAAATGCAAGAACGGCAAATGCAAAAGCTTTTCTTCCATTGGAAATTTTTTCGCCTTTTGAATCATGAGGAAATCGAATCCATCCCATTAAATACATGAAAAGTGTAAGGAAGATCAGTATCCAGGTTCCAAAGAAAATTTCTCTTTTAATGATTGACCAATGTGCCACCAAATCAGCGTTGGAAAGAAATTTCAGGGCCAATGCGAGCTCAATGAATCCCAGTACGACTTTCACGGTATTGAGCCACCCACCGCTTTTAGGAAGAGAATTTAACCATTGTGGGAACAGTGCAAATAAGGCAAACGGCAATCCCAATGCCACTCCAAATCCAGCAAGTCCAGCGGTCAAGGGCCATGCCCCTGATGTAGAAGTTCCCACCAAGAGGGTTCCCAGAATCGGACCTGTACAAGAGAATGACACGATGGTAAGTGTCAATGCCATGAAAAATACTCCCAAGGCATCAGAACCATGCTTTGCATTGGTTGAATTGGCCAATCCACCTGGAAGGGTGATTTCATAAAATCCAAAAAATGAAAATGCGAAAGCCAGGAAGATGATAAAAAATGCTGTATTCAGATAAACGTTTGTCGAAATATCATTGTATACTGTTGGATTGATATTTCCTGCCAAATGAAATGGAATAGAGAAGGATACATAAATCAGGAAAATAAAAAAGCCATACATGAACGCAAGCTGTTTTCCTTTCTTTTTGTTGCTGCCGTGTTTTGTAAAAAATGATACCGTCAAGGGCACCATTGGAAATACGCAAGGAGTAAGCAGGGCCAACAATCCCCCTAAAAATCCCAAAAGAAATATCTTCATCAAGCCTGCCTCTTCCTCTTTTGTTTCATTGGTTCCATCACATTGAACCAATGGCTGATCGATGTTCAGCTTTTCTATTTTCAACGATGCTGCTTTTGCAACCCCTCCTTCAAAATTGATTTCAATGGAGGTTGATTCACCAGGAAAAAATTCTTCATCTCTTCCATACGTATAATTCAGTTGAAGTTGAATGGAAGCAGGCACTGAGCCAGAAAACTCCAATCCAGCATGCCAGGTAATATCAGTGTTGTATATTTCAAAATTTGCACCCTCAAAGACCTTGCTTTTTTTTAATATGCCCGCTGTATTTGCAAGCAGTGGGGAGATGATTTTGATAGATGCGTCTGGCAGTACAAGTGCCGCAGAGGGGATGCCTTCAAAATTGATTCCAGGAGCATACAGGTCCCATGCAGCTGGATTGCTTGCCTTTAACTCAATCTGGTATTGGTTTGGAGAGATGCGGGTGGATTTACCTTCCCATTTGATTGGAGCAATATTATCTTGTCCATTTACCTGAAAAACGAAAATGGATAGCAGTGCGATCAGCAGGCCGTTTATTTTCATTACAGCTTTCTTTATCCTCCGATGGGAATTTTGAATATTACTTCAGATGGGGGTAAACACATATCGTCATTGCAAACCATGAATTCAACCTTTCCGTTGATATTTGTTTTGGCGTTGGACTTGGTTTTGACCCTCTGAACAAATGTTACTGTTTTTTCAAAGAAATTCACATTTCCATCCCATGCTTCCTCACGTTTTGTTATTCTCTTTCCTCTCTCTGCAATGGCCCCTTCGAGCGTAAGCAATGGATTGGGCGAAAAAACGAAACTGGTGGGAATGGGGCCCTCCACTCCAGCCTTTGTTGCATAGAGGTGATAATTTCCTGATATATTGGCTGTAATCTGTAGTTCGTATGATTTATCAGCAATTTTTTTAGATGCATAGGTCCAGCTGACTTGTTTGGCTGATCCCATCTGGGCATAGGAAAATATCGAAAGCAGCATTGAACAGGCGAGTAAAATTGTACGCATAAAATCAGGCTGAAATATTTGATGAAATCGATGCAAGCAATAAGCTGTTGAATACCTTTTTGCCATCCTCATTTCCTAGTTTGGCAGAGCAAGCACGTTCTGGATGTGGCATCATGCCAAATACATTTCTTTCTTTGTTGCATATGCCTGCGATGTTCAAGAGGGCACCATTTGGATTGCTGGATGCATTGATTGCTCCATTGGCATCACAATATTGGTAAATGATTTGATGGTTGTTGTTGATTTGCTCCAGTGTTTTATCATCGGCATGGAACCTGCCCTCACCGTGGGCGATCGGGATTTTCAATGGTTGTTTTTCTTGTCCGATGATATGTACATTTTTACAAATGAATTGCTGGTTGGCGTTTTTCAATAAAACCCCTGGAAGCAATCCCGCTTCACATAAAATTTGAAAACCATTGCATACACCCAATACTTTGCCGCCTCTCTCTGCGAAATTGATTGTTGCCTGCATCATGGGACTGAATCTCGCAATTGCACCACAACGAAGATAATCGCCATAGGAAAAACCCCCTGGCAACACGATACAATCTTCATCAGAGAAACTACTCAAATCATTGTCCTTGTGCCAAAGTTCCAACACTTCTTGCCCAAGATCATTGCGCAATGCACCAATCATGTCTTGGTCGCAGTTGGACCCTGGAAAAACGACGACTCCAAATTTCATGAAAAATCATTTTGGCAAAATTAATGCCTTTATGGGTTCAACATTTTTGTATTTGTTGATTTAACGTATGTATGACAAAATAACCAGGAGGATCAAGACAAAATTGGGGATAAAATCCCGCTTGAATGATTGAAAAAATGGCGCGAAAAGCACGGAGGCGGGCACCAATAAGAAATACAAGTATTCATTCAGTGTCACAAGATTCAATAGGGCAATACATATGCAAGCTAAAAACAAGGCAAAAAGAATGATGTATGCCTTTCTGTTTGGGAGGAGCATTTTACTGATTTGTGCAGATCCTGACCACAATCCAATCAAAGGCAGTGAAACAATGCACGATATTTTAATTGCATCTATGGTGGCAATAGGGGGAAATGCAAAAGAAGGTTTGCTGACTTGTATCAGTGCAGCGAGCGAAAACTGATTGGTCAAATAGAGCATGCTGGACAAAAAATAATACGGCAGGAGGAATCCAAGATTTAGTATACTCCATTCCCGAAGCGAAGTGGGTCTCATGATGAGCAATGCAATCGATAGCCATGCGTACAAAATAAAATAATTGTTGACGACTGTTGATATTGAGGCTGTTACAAAACCAACAAGTATAATTTGGTTGAATGGGTTATTGGTTTTGTACATAGCGATGAACGCGTTGAATACGATGATGATCAAAGCATTCACGATGAGCATAAAAAAACTGATTCTGTAAGGAATCAAAAAAGACATCAACAAATAAGTCAGGGCAATAATATATGTTCCCTTTTCCAGCAGTTTATTGTCTCTGGCCAATTTATTGAGATAAAGAGCTTCTGACATAAGCAATAGCAATGAAAATATTTTCATTGTGACACTCGGATTTTTTTCAAGGGGGGCAAGCATTGATTCAAACCATTGGGCGATGAACTGGTTTTCATTTCCGCTGTGCATGAAAGGCATGCCTGGTTTGATGAAAATACTTACATACCCCAGTCCAAGGAGTAGCAAGAGGGCAAGGGGATTGTTATTCCTAAATATTCCCAACATTGCAGTTAGTATTCAATTTTTGCAAAGCAAATATAATTTTTGTACATGCATGGCATGATGATTTGACGCAAACTGATTTGCTTTCCATACTTTGGCATGAAATCGTAATCTCTATTTAGATTTTTGAGTGTTGGTTGCCTTTTGACTCTGCCATCGGCATCTATAGAAGCGCTGTTCAACAACAATTCCCGCTTTTCTTTTTGATTGAACAGAAATCTTATCTCGGTTCCCGTATTGAACATTTGGTAGCCTAAGAAAGAGTCAGCGTTGTCATCATATTGGCTTTTTCTGATGGTATTGCCCCATTTTAAATGACCATTCTCATCGAAAAAGAATGTTACAATATTCTCCGAAACATACCTTGTGAGACTGTTTTGTGTGCCATAGCGGTTGAAGGGATCGTAGAAGCCATAGGGATAAAATCTCGTCATGGGAGAATAGTAAAATGGATTGTAGAAAGGCGACATGAACATGCCCGGACCATACAGGTAATCAAACCTGTTCCAAGGATTGTTCCTGGAACTTGAGTAAAAGGATTCTGTGAAAACCGCAAAGCCACCGTCTTGTGTGGGCACGACCTGTCTTATGAACTGATCATTGAATGCGGTTTTGATTGAATTGTTCTCGGATTTTGCTTCGAGACGGATGCTGTCATTGAAGATGTACTGTTTGGGTTTAAGGGCCTCCTTTTTATTTTTATCCCAAATCAGCGTGTATACACCTTCAATGTTTCCTCGGCGCTGTTTGTAAAAAAAGGATGCCATCATCAATTTCTTGTTGCCGTTGTCGAATTTTATCTTCAACTCATCCAAGGTCAGATCATTCAATGGCAATTTTTGAACAAGTATAGAGTCGGCTGATGCAGCTTTGATGACCAGATCAACTTTGTTGATATAATCTCTGCTTCCGATTCTGGTGCATTTTCCAAATGCAAAATCGCCTTCATTGTCCATTACAAAATCCGTGAAAACAACATCTCGATCAGGCGATTTGATTTCAAAATTACTCCTCTTCAATACCTTCATTTGCTGGTCGTAGAGGATGGTTGTAAAAAGGTAGTCGCGTTCCGTATCCCTTTTTATTTTGAAAAGCATGATTTTTTTCTTGTCGTCGCTGTTGATCAGTGTATAGACCTTGTTTTCTGTGTTGTTGTTCACTTGGGTGGTATCCAGGTCAACAGGTTCAGACATCATCTTTCCCTCGCCATTGATCTTGACCATGCTGCAAAAGATGGAGTTTCTTTTTTGATGTTGGTAGATCATATATGCAAAATCATTGTATGAAATGAAATCAACATTGATGATTTTTTCCGGAAGGTTGCTCAGCTCTATCCGGTTTTTTTGTTGCATTTCGTTGTCGTATACGGAAATGGCATGTCGGTTTCTGTAGTTTTTATAAACAAGGATATTGTTACTGATTCTTCCCAGAATTTCGAAACTCATATCCCTGACATCGTCTTTGTCAACCAACGAGTAGTCAATTTTTTGTCCCTGGGCGGTATGAAGAACAGCCAGCAATCCAATCAGCGCTGCCCATTTGAATGTCATGTATTTCATATGGCATAAAATTAAGTGATGCATTGCAAACAGATTCATAAGACTTGGTAAAAAGGGATTTGTTTGCGGGCCCTGGGTTTTTTATTATTTTTTTAACCATTTTTAAAATCAATCCATAATACCTATAACTTTGTTCAGCCACAGGCACTTAATCTTACCACATAGTGAGTAAACAATTGAACAAAGTAACCGCAGCAGGGTTGCTCATCGCATTAGGAATCATTTACGGAGATATTGGAACTTCCCCCTTGTACGTTTTCAGTGCCATCATCAATGGAAGGGTTATCAGTGAAGAGCTTATTTTAGGAGGCATTTCCTGCATTATTTGGACGCTCACCCTGCAGACTACGGTCAAATATGTTATCCTCACACTCCGTGCTGACAACAGAGGGGAGGGGGGTATTTTCTCCCTGTATACACTTGTGAGAAGAAGAAAAAAATGGTTGATCGTACCAGCCATGATTGGAGGAGCAGCCTTGCTTTCTGAGGGCATTATCACTCCCCCAATCTCCGTTACTTCTGCTATCGAAGGGCTCACGCAACTGCCAAGATTTTCAGCCATCACTGAAATGCAAATTGTTTTTATTGTGCTTGGTATCTTGACAGCCCTGTTCTTCTTGCAACAATTTGGGACTGCATCCATCGGAAAATTGTTCGGTCCAGTAATGTTTATCTGGTTTGCAATGTTGGCTGTAATGGGGGTGTATAATATGATGGGCAACTGGCATGTGTTGAATGCATTCAATCCCTCATATGCCATCAAATTGTTGATCAATTATCCGGGTGGATTTTGGTTGCTGGGGGCTGTATTTCTTTGCACCACCGGTGCTGAAGCCTTGTATTCTGACTTGGGGCATTGTGGAAAGCGTAATATTCGTATTACGTGGATTTGGGTCAAGACGGCGTTGATATTGAATTACCTCGGACAAGGAGCTTATTTGTTGGGTGAGAAAGGTAAATTGTTTGCCAATGCCGGTCTGCTGAAAAATACAGCATTTGTAGCCGCGCACCCTGAGGCAGAATTGCTTAGGAATCCTTTTTATGCCATGATGCCCAATGCATTTTTGCTGATTGGCATCATCATTGCCACCATGGCTGCAGTTGTGGCGAGTCAGGCGATGATCAGTGGTTCATTTACATTGGTGAGTGTTGCAATGCGACTTAATTTGTGGCCAAAATTTCGGATCAACTATCCTACCGAGGAAAGAGGACAGCTTTTTATACCTGCAATCAATACAATGCTTTTTCTGGGTTGTTGCTTCATTGTCTTGTACTTTAAAAGTTCCAGCAATATGGAGGCGGCGTATGGACTGGCCATTACTCTTTGTATGTTCGCAACATCTATCTTGTTTGCCAATTATCTTGTATTGCACCGGGTCAATCCATTGTGGATCTATTTATATCTCGCAGTTTATTTGACCATAGAGTTCAGTTTCTTGATTGCCAACTTGGAGAAATTTCCACATGGAGGATTTGCCACTTTTGTATTGGGCGGATTATTTGTAATCATCATGTACATATGGTTCAAAGCTAGAAAAATCAAAAATCGCTATGTTGAATTTGCCAGACTGGATAATTATTTGCCCGTTTTGCAGGAACTCAGCAATGATCAGTCCATCAATAAATATGCAACCCATCTTGTTTATTTGAGCAGCGCCAACAATCCCAAGGAGATTGAATACAAAATCATACACTCCATTTTAAATAAAAAGCCGAAGCGTGCCGATATTTATTGGTTTGTACATGTTGATACATTGGATGATCCATATACCTGCAAGTATGAAGTTCAAACGATCATCCCCAACGAAGTGATCCGCGTAGAGTTCAGCTTGGGATTCAGGGTTCAACCTAAGATCAACTTGATGTTCAGGAAAGTTGTAGAGGACATGGTTGCCAACAAAGAAGTGAATATTACTTCACGCTATGAAAGTTTGGCACGCAACAATATTGCCGGTGATTTTGAATTTGTTGTAATGGAAAAATTTTTAAGCCAGGACAACGAGTTGCCCTTCTGGGAGCAGGTCGTAATGAAGCTGTATTTCTGGCTCAAGGAAGTTTCTTTGTCTGAAGAAAAAGGCTTTGGATTGGATGCCAGCAATGTCACCGTTGAAAAATTTCCACTCGTAGTTGCACCTGCAAAGTCTCTTAAGCTCAAAAGGGTTTATTCAGAGGAATTTTAGTTACCTGAGTCTATCGGCACTGCTCAGCAGTTTTTCATCTTTTTGTATTCCAATGAATGCAAACACCTGAAATAAAAGAATGAAGATGGGAAGTATGGCGCTGATTTCCCAATTGCCTTGAAGTATTTGAAAGCTTGATTTAAAATCTTTTACAATAAAAAATTGCGCTGTTATAAATCCAATGGTTGCAATAGAAGTTGCTACAATGAGGGTTTTCTGTCTTTTTCTGTTTTGAAAAAAGAAAATATTTACAAAGTTGCTGATGCCAATGAATGCAATCAGAAAGAGCAACAAAACACTTTCGCGCACCGAGAAAATTTTTACACTTCCATCTGTTGCAGAACCGGCGAAAGTAGGAACCAGCCAGGTTATTCCGGCACATGTTGTGCTCAGCAATAACCACAATGATTGAATGCGTTGAATCATGAGATATGTTTATCCTAATTCTGGGTAAAGCGGAAACTGTTGCATGAATGATTTTACTTCATTTTTTACAGATGTGATTGTTTGCTCATCATCTGCGTGCATGATCACTTTATCAATCATGTCAACAATTGTCTGCATGTGTTCGGTTCTAAGTCCACGCGTGGTAATTGCCGGTACACCAATTCTGATTCCTGATGTAACAAAAGGACTTTTGTCATCAAAAGGAACAGAGTTTTTATTGAGCGTGATATGTGCTCTGTCAAGTGTTTCCTGCGCTTTCTTTCCGGTGATGTTTTTATTCCTAAGGTCAATCAACATCAGGTGGTTTTCAGTCCCACCGCTGATCAGATGATAGCCCTTCGATACAAATCCAGCTGCCATTTTTTGGGCATTCTCTTTTACCTGCTGTTGGTAGGTTTTGAAAGAAGGATCCAGAATTTCGCCGAATGCCACTGCCTTGGCTGCAATTACATGTTCCAGAGGGCCTCCTTGCATGCCTGGAAAAACAGCCAGGTCTAACAGTGCACTCATAGACCTGGTATTGCCTTTTGGATCCTTGATGCCAAATGGGTTATCAAAATCATTTCTCATCATGATCACACCGCCTCTTGGTCCTCTTAACGTTTTATGTGTTGTTGATGTAACGATGTGACAATGATCGAATGGGTCATTTAACAATCCAGCTGCTACAAGTCCGGCAGGATGTGCAATATCAGCCAGCACCAACGCTCCGATTTCATCTGCCACTGCTCTGATGCGTTTGTAATCCCAGTCTCTGCTGTAAGCAGAAGCACCGCAGATGATCATTTTCGGTTTTTCTTTTCTGGCGATGTCTTCCAACTGGTCGTAATTGACCAGTCCTGTTTCTTTGTCAACGCCATAGAAAAATGCCTGGTAGTTTTTGCCGCTGTAATTGGCCGGGCTTCCATGTGTAAGGTGTCCGCCCATGCTTAAATCGAGTCCGAGTATTTTATCACCTGGCTTTAAGCAAGCAAGGAATACGGCTGTATTTGCCTGTGCTCCACTGTGCGGTTGTACATTGGTCCAAGATGCATTGAAAACTTTTTTCAATCTGTCAATGGCCAGTTGTTCAATTTCATCTACCACCTCACAACCTCCATAATATCTTTTTCCAGGATAACCCTCAGCATATTTATTGGTGGCTACAGAGCCTGTTGCCTGCATAACTTGAAGGGATGTAAAATTCTCAGAAGCGATGAGTTCGATGCCTTCTCTCTGTCTTTTTAATTCCTTGTTCAGTAGATCGAAAATCAATTGATCGCGCATGTAGTGGGATTTTGCGCAAAATTAATCCTTTTTTACACACCCAATTGGATGAGTTGTGTACATCCTTCTATCTCAGTTGGATCGTTGCTGCTGATGATCACAATTCTGTTTTTTGATTCTTTGTTTAGCAAATCCTTGTAAAGAGCTATTCCTTGCTGATCAAGATTTGTACAGGGCTCGTCAAGAAGCAGTACCGGAGTTTTACTGAAGAAAGCCTGCGCCAGTTTGATGCGCTGCTTCATTCCGCTGCTGAAATACCTGATTTGTTTATGGGCATGCTTGGACAATCCAATTTTTTCAATGATATCGGTTATGGTTGTATGGTATTGAAGAGATTTGAATTGCTGATGGTAGTGAAAGAATTCAAGAGCAGTCATTTCCTCAATGACCTCAAGATAGGGGGCACATATGGAAACATGAGAGAATACTTCTTCATTTGCAATGGTCTTCCCATCTATGTTAAAGATGATGTCTCCCTCTGATAGCAAGGTAGATCCCGCAATGCATTGGAGCAGGGTAGATTTTCCGGCACCATTGTGCCCAGTAATGGCATAGCTTTCCTGATCAGAAAAACTTGCATCTAGGTTTTTAAATATCCAATCTCTGTTGAATCTCTTACCGGCATTAATCATCCGAATCTCCATCTGATCTTGATTTTGAGCGGCTGCGGATAATTCCTCTCTTGCTTTCCTTGATGAATGCAACAATCGTTGATGTCATTTCTGAAGCTGGCGGATCATTTTCGAGTTTTTCCAATGCCTGTGTAACATTGAGGTTGCTGTTGTATAGGATGCGATATACATCCATGATTTGATTGATTGTCTCTGGTGAAAAGCCCCTTCTCCTCAATCCAACAGCATTGATGCCTGAGAAGCTGGCGGGAATATTTCCTGCTCTAACAAAAGGCGGCACATCCTTCCTGACTGTTGTGAATCCTCCAATATAAGCATGGTCACCAATCCTTACAAACTGGTTCACACCACACATGCCAGAGATGATGGCATGATCCCCCAAGCTTACATGTCCAGCCAATTGTGTACTGTTGCTTATGATGCAATGGTTGCCAACGACGCAATCATGCGCTACGTGACAGTAAGCCATGATCAGACAGTTGCTTCCGATCACAGTTTTCATTTTCTCTTTTGTACCTCTGTGTATGGATACAAATTCTCTGATGATGGTATGGTCTCCAATTTCTGCAGTAGTATTTTCTCCATCGAATTTCAAATCAGCCGGCGGTGCTGAGACAATGGCGCCGTTGAATACCTGACAATGATTGCCGATTCTTGTACCATTCATGAGGGTCACATTGCTGCCAATCCAAGTATTGTCGCCTATAACAACATCTTCTTCAATGGTAGTGAACGCATCGATGCGGACATTGCTGCCAATCTTGGCGTTGGGGTGCACGACCGTTTGGGGATGAATCATGAAACAGTGTTATGTATTCTCTCTTTTAACCAATTGGGCCATTAGATAGGCTTCGGCTGCGATTTTATTGCCAACAAAAACCGTTCCAATCATTTCACAAATGCCTCTGCGAATCGGACCGAGCAGCTCTAACTTCAACAGCAATGTATCACCGGGTACTACTTTCAATTTAAATTTACAATTGTCAATCTTAAGGAAATAAGTATCGTAGTCGCCAGGAGGGAGACAATTGATGGCAAGAATTCCACCTGCTTGTGCCAAAGCTTCAATTTGCAGCACTCCGGGCATGATGGGGTTGCCTGGAAAGTGTCCAGCGAAAAATGGTTCGTTGGCGGTTACATTTTTCACACCCACAATATGCATATCTGAGAGCTCGATGATTTTATCCACCAAGAGGAACGGATACCTGTGTGGGAGTTTTTTCTCTATATCGGGTGTAGTGTAAACAGGGGGAAGGCTTGGATCGTAAGAAGGTATGTTCTTCAGCGATTTGTTCTTTTTGATGTGTTGCTTGATTTTTTTTGCCAATTCAACATTCGAATAATGCCCCGGTCTGCTGGCAATGATATGTGCCTTGAATGGAAATCCAACAAGTGCCATGTCTCCTACAATGTCAAGCAGTTTATGTCTTGCAGGTTCATTGGTATGTCTGAGTTCAAGGTTATTGAGAAATCCCTGGCTGTTTACATCAAAGTCAGAGTTTTTGAATGCTTTCCCTAATTTCTTTTTTACTTCAGCTGTCAGTGGTTTTTCTACCACGACGATGGCGTTGTTGATGTCACCTCCTTTGATGAGATTGTTTGCCAACAACGCTTCCAGTTCATGCAGAAAGCAAAAAGTTCTGCTGGAGGCAATTTGGTCTTTGAAATCTCCTATTTTCTTCAAAGAGGCATGTTGTGTACCCAGTACATCGCTGTTGAAATCAATCAGTGTTGTGATATGATAGTCAACTGCAGGAGTTGCCTTCAGTTCAACTCCTCTCTCTTCATCGAAGTGAATGATATTGCTGTCAATCGTATACCAGTCTTTTGAGGCTTCCTGCTCTGCAACGCCTGCTTGTTCAATCACCTCTACAAATTGAATGGCACTTCCATCCATGATGGGTACCTCCGGTCCATCTAATTCAATCAAACAGTTGTCAATCCCCATCCCCACCAAAGCGGCGAGAATATGTTCAACCGTACTGATACGGGCGCCATTCGATTCAAGCGTAGTCCCTCTGGTAGTTTCTACCACCAGGTCGCAATCAGCTTTGATTACTGGTTGTTCTTCCAGGTCCATTCTTTTGAACTGAAGTCCAAATCCGGGTTCTGCAGGTTGCAGGGTCATGTTGACTATTGCCCCAGTATGCAGTCCTGTGCCTGAAATTTTTCCAGGTTGTTGAAGGGTGTGCTGCTTGTTAGGATTGAAATCTTTCACGATGGCAGATTTTTGGTACCGCAAAGATAATCCATTTTCTTAAGGAGATAATGATGTATAAATTACTGAATATCAATATTTATGAGGAAAGTTCCTCTTTCTCTTTGAGCATAATTTCTACCAGGTTTTCCAACTCTTTGATTTTTTTATCCAAATCAGGAAGTCTTCTGAAGATGGCCTGTGAACGCATGGCAGAGCTGAATTCGAAGGCAGGACTTCCTGTGACGGTGGTATCCTTTTCTCGAATGCTTTTAGAAATGCCACTTTGGCCATTGATTTTGGCTCCATCTGCAATTTGTATATGTCCGACAATACCTGCCTGTCCACCGATGGTGACATGGTTTCCAATTTTTGTGCTGCCGCTGATACCTGCCTGTGCAGCAACCACCGTATTTTGTCCTACTTCCACATTGTGTGCAATCTGTACCAGGTTGTCCAGTTTTGTACCCATTTTAATAGTGGTGGAACCCATGGTGGCCCTGTCGATGCAAACATTGGCGCCAATTTCAACGTAATCTTCCACTGTAACATTTCCCAGCTGTGGCACTTTCTTGTAAATGCCATCAGATTGAGGTGCGAATCCGAACCCATCACTGCCAATGACAGTGCCCGCATGAATCAATACATGATTTCCAATGCTGCAGAGGTGGTAAATTTTGACCCCTGCAAAAATGGTGGTATTGTCTCCAACGGTCACACCATTTCCCAGAAAAGTATGTGGATACAATTTAACATTGTCCCCAATTATTACATTTTCTCCTACGTAGGTGAATGCAGCGATGTACACATTTTTTCCGATTTGGGCGGATGGATGAACAAACGAAGGTTGTTCGATTCCCACAAGATTTGTTGAAAGTAAATTTTGGTAATACCTCATCAATTTTGCAAAACTGGCATATGGGTCACTCACCCTGATCAAGGTTGGTTTGACTGTTTGTCTTAGTTCCAAAACGTTTGAAACAACCACAATAGATGCTTTCGTGGCGTAGAGGTGGTCTTCGTATTTAGGATTGGCAAGAAAACTGATATCGCCTTCTTTGCCTTCCTCAATTTTGGAGAAGCCATTGACGGAGGTTGTTTCATCTCCTTCGATTGTACCACTGATATGAGTCGCAATTTGCAATGCCGTGAACTTCATAGTGCTGATGCTTTTAAATTGAAACGGGAGGTGTGGATCGAAAGGTATGCAAACCTATGACTGTTTTTTTTGCGTTTTGTTACAAGAAATATAAAATTTTTTTACAGGCTGAGAAATGTGCTGATGAATCAGCGGTGAATCAACTTGGGAAATATCTCTGACAGTACCATCTTTATAGAGGATGTTTATTTTCTCATCATGCGGATTGTACAGACTGTTTTCTGCGACACCTGTGAATACAAGAAATTGGGTATCCTCGATGCTCAATCCGTATTCACGCGCAGTCTCCTCTCTTTTTTCAACTACTTCAGCCTCGGAAATTGGATCATTTTGAATTCTCAATTTCAGTAAATTTCTGTTTAAAATAGCAGCAGACAGCATGGAAATAATTTTATCAGGATGATTTTTCCATTTCTTGATTTCACTCATCACGTCGCTGTCATCTAGTGAACAAAACATTTCCAGGAAGTTGTTGTCAAATTGACTTTTTTTATCAAACAGTATATTTCCCAATCCATTGGAGCTGACAACGGCATCATCTCCTTTTTTGAAGAGCCAAATGGCTCGCTCAAGAATTTTCACCAGCGTCATTTCTGCACTCAATACAGTTTTATGTTGGTATACCTGCCAATACATCAATCTTCTTGCGACCAAAAAATTTTCAATGGAGTAAATACCTTTCTCTTCCACCATCAACGAGCCGTCATGAACAGTCAACATCTTTAAGATTCTGTCACATCCTACACTTCCTTCGATCACACCTGTAAAAAAGCTGTCTCTCGTCAGGTAGTCCATCCTGTCTACATCCAATTGTCCGCTGACCAATTGATGCAAAAATTTTTTGGGATAGCTACCCGTGAAAATATCAATGGCTATTTGGAGTTTACCATTGAATTTTTCATTCAGCACATGCATGATCATGAGTGATATTGCTTCATGCTCCATGTCTTTTATAAGAATCGATTCCAGTGCATGTGAAAAAGGGCCGTGGCCAACGTCATGCAAGAGGATGGCGATTTTTGCAGCCTGTTCTTCCTCCTCTGTGATGGTTATTCCCTTTTGCCTGAGTTCATACAAAGCACTACCCATCAAATGGTAAGCGCCCAAGGCATGGTGGAGCCTGGAGTGCACTGCACCCGGATAAACAAGGTAAGACATGGCCATTTGGTTGATTCTTCTCAATCGCTGCACCCATGGGTGTGAAATGATCTCATATATCAACGGGTCGTTGATGGTGATGAATCCATGTACCGGGTCATTGATGAATTTTCTAAATCCCATGATGCTGATTTGTTAATTTTCTGAATCGATGCTGCAAAGGTACTTACCTGTTGATCGATTCATTAACTTTATTCGATTGTTTTGATGTTTTTTTCTCAAAAATAATTGCATGTCACTTGCCAGTATTTTGTGGGTAGATGATGAAATTGAAATCCTGGAAGCCCATAAGCTTTTTCTGGAGATGAAGGGGTACCATGTAACCAGCATGACCAACGGCTTTGATGCGCTTGAATTTTTACAAAAACAGTCAGTTGACTTGATTCTGCTGGATGAGTCAATGCCGGGGATGAGCGGACTCGAGATGCTGCAGCGAATCAAAAGAATGCATCCACATATCCCCGTCGTGTTGGTTACAAAAAACGAGACAGAGAGTTTAATGGAAGAAGCAATTGGAGCTCAAATCACAGATTATCTGATCAAGCCTGTCAATCCAAACCAGGTGTTGCTGATCCTTAAAAAAAATTTAGACAATAAAAGGTTGATCACAGAATCCATCATTTCTAATTACCAACAACAGTTTCGCTCCATGTTTGATGCGCTGGGGGCTTCGCCCACTTTTAAGAATTGGACAGAGGTGTATCGGCAACTTGTATTTTGGGAACTTGAAATGGAGAAGAGTGATACTGCAGAGATGTTCGATGTTTTACTGGACCAAAAAAAAGAAGCCAATGCTGCTTTTTTTAAATTTATCTCCAGGAATTATGCAGCATGGATCAATCATCCCGATGAAAATGCCCCGGTATTGAGTCACCGGTTTTTTTCAAAGAAAGTACTTCCTTTTATTTCAAAAGGCAAGCCACTTATTTGGATTCTCATTGATAATTTTCGATACGATCAATGGAAAGCAATTGAACCACTGATGACGGAATTTTTCAGAATTCAAGAAGAAGACTGCTTTTATTCAATTCTTCCAACAGCAACACATTATTGTAGGAATGCCATTTTTTCTGGGTTACTGCCCAGCAGCATGGAAAAGCAATTTCCCGATTGGTGGAAAAGAGATGATGACGAGGATGGAAAGAACAACCATGAAGCGGAATTTTTTGGGTCACAACTGCAAACATTGGGAAGACCTGATATACAATTTTCGTATCATAAAATTTTATCCGATACCGATGCGTTAAAACTAACAGACAATGCTACCGGTTTGTTGACAAATGATTTAACCATCGTTGTTTACAATTTTGTTGATATGATCAGTCATGCTCGAACCGATATGAATGTGATCAAATCATTGGCATCCGATGAAAAAGCTTACAGGAGTTTAACCAAGACATGGTTTTTACATGCGCCTTTGTTCCAATTGCTCAAAAAGCTTTCTCAAAAAAAATGTGATCTGGTACTTTCAACCGACCATGGAAGTTTGCAAGTCAAGCATCCATTGAAAGTGCTAGCGGATAAGCAAACCACCAGCAATCTTCGGTACAAAAACGCAAAAAATTTGGATGTTGATTTGCGCGAAGTACTTTCTTTCAAGGATCCATCTCTGGCAGGACTTCCCAAGTCGAACATCAGTTCGTCATTTATTTTTGCAGGCAAGCAAGATTATTTCTGTTACCCAAATAATTTCAATCAGTTTGCCCAACTGTACAAAAACAGCTTCCAGCATGGCGGTATATCAATGGAAGAAATGATCATTCCTTCGATACGAATGACCAATCGATGAATGAAAGATTCTTATTCACATTGGATGCTTAAAATGTTCACAATTAATGATTTGAGTCTGGGAAAAACCCTGGTGCATTTAGTAAATTTGTACAAACCTGCGGTATGAAATTGAAATTCACTCCATCAACACTTGAGAAGCTGGAAAAAATAGTTGACGAAACAGGTTATATCCTCAGATACGAACGAGGAACTTTTCAAAGTGGATATTGTATTCTTGAATCCAAGAAAGTGGTCGTGCTGAACAGGTTTCTGCAAACCGAGGGAAGAATCAATACATTGATTGATTTGATTCCAACGCTCCAGGTCAAAGTTGATCAGTTAACCGAAGAAAGCAGAAAAATATTTGAAGAAATCACCGCAGGCGCTGCATTTGATTCACATGCTGCTTAAATTTGACTACAGTCAATTTCATTCATTTTGTCTATCACAGTTGAGTTTTTAGGAACAGGTACCAGCGGGGGAGTGCCCATGATTGCATGCAAATGTGCAGTTTGTAAATCTTATGATTCAAAAGACAAGCGCTTGCGAAGCAGTGTCCTGATCAAGTCATCTACGACAACAGTTGTGATTGATACTACTCCTGATTTCAGGACTCAAATGCTCCGTTCAGACGTTGAGCACATTGATGCAGTGTTATTTACCCATTCACACAAGGATCATATTGCCGGGCTGGATGATATACGTGCTTTCAATTTTTTTTCAAAAAAATCTATTCCCATTTATGCAAATCAGGAAACATCTGAGGCGCTTCAACGTGATTTTTATTATGCATTTGCAGAGCTGAAATATCCTGGTATACCTGAAATCAATCTGCACACCATCGGTGATAAACCTTTTCAGGTTGGTGATTTATTCTTTCAGCCTTTTTCCGTGAAACACATGCACATGGATGTAACTGCATTTAGAATGGGTGATTTCACCTATATCACAGATGCCAATTTTATCGATGAAAAGGCAAAAAAAATAATTCAGGGTACAGAGATACTTGTATTGAATGCACTTAGAAAAGAAAAGCATTTATCTCATTTTACTTTAACCGAAGCCATTGAGATGGCAACTGTTCTGAACCCACGGCAGACTTATTTTACCCATATCAGTCATCAAATGGGGTTTCATCAAGCTATTTCAAAAGAGCTTCCGAAGGGAATTTACTTGGCCCACGATGGACTCAAACTTCAAGTGAATAATCCCGCATATAATTGTGTATTTCTCCATGCTGGACCCTCGTGAATACCTGATTTTTGTTCCATGCAATGGAAAGAACATGTGAAGGACTGGATCTACTTCTCTAAAAAAGAAAGACTAGGCGTTTATATCATGGGATCACTGATTGCCCTGCTTTGGGTATTGCCAACTTTTTTCACAAGCGATATCCATCCATTGGAACCTTTGAATTTTTCGATCGTGCAATTGGATAGCATGGAAAACATTCTCCTTACAAGAGATGTCAAGCAAGCTTCAAAATCTTTCAAGTCCAACCACGCTGCTCCTCACCCTTATCCCATTGGATCCGCTACTGCCATGCAGTCAAAAGAAAAGATCAGCATCATTGATGTCAATATTGTTGACAGTGCTTCATTGGAGCGATTGCCCGGAATAGGAGAAAAATTATCAGCCCGCATTGTAAAATACCGAGATCGGCTGGGTGGCTTTATCGACATCAATCAATTAAGGGAAGTATACGGCATGACCGACAGCAACTTTTTCAAATTCCGGGGAAGGGTGAAAGTTGAAAAAGGATTTACGCCGATAAAAATACAAATCAATAAAGCGTCCTATCGGGAATTGAGAAGACACCCATACATCCATCATCTTTTTGCAAAATCTGTATTGGCATACATCCAATCTCATGCATCGATCAGCGATCTTGAGGCGTTGCTGGCAATTGGAAGTTTATGCAAAGACGAGGTCTTTAAAGTTGCTCCTTACCTGGATTTCAGACTTTAATCCGGCAACTCATCTTCTTGTTTGGTCTATACGGATCGAATAATTTATCAATTGCTCAGCCAGCTGTTTCATGATCAGGCTACTTTGAGCACATTCGTTTTTGCGTGTTCAAATTTCTGGGTTGCGTAGATCAAAGAAAGGGTGAACTCTTTTTTGTCTGTCGAAGGCAATTCAAACATTGCATCTGTCAACATGGTTTCGCAAATGGATCTGAGTCCCCTTGCACCTAATTTAAATTCCATTGCTTTATCGACCATGAATTCGAGCACTTCTTCTTCAATTTTCAAATCAATACCTTCCAGTTCAAACAATTTTCTGTATTGCTTGATCAAAGCATTTTTGGGTTCGGTTAAAATCGATTTCAATGTTACCTTATCCAAAGGATCTAAGTAAGTAACGATTGGCAATCTTCCCAACAGTTCAGGAATCAAACCAAATGATTTCAGGTCTTGAGCATTTACAAATTTCAAGAGGTTGTTTTTCATTTCCTCCTGCACTGATTTATTTACATTGAAGCCGATGGCATTGGTATTTACCCTTCTAGCGATGACCTTATCAATTCCGTCAAAAGCGCCTCCGCAAATGAAGAGGATATTTTGGGTATTGATCTTGATGAGTTTTTGATCAGGGTGCTTTCTGCCTCCCTGTGGTGGAACCAATACATCTGTACCTTCCAATAACTTTAGGAGTCCTTGTTGAACACCTTCCCCGCTCACATCTCTTGTGATGGAAGGATTGTCTGTTTTTCGGGCAATTTTATCAATCTCGTCAATGTATACAATTCCACTCTCTGCTGCTGAAACATCGTAATTGCAAACTTGCAGCAGTCTTGTTAAAATGCTCTCCACATCCTCGCCTACATAACCTGCTTCCGTGAATACCGTGGCATCTACAATTGCGAAAGGAACATTCAAAAGTTTGGCAATTGTTTTTGCAAGCAGTGTTTTTCCGGTGCCTGTTTCCCCAACCATGATGACGTTGCTTTTTTCTATTTCAACATCGTCTTGTTTCTCGCCCTTCTTGTTTTGTTTGCCGTTGCTGCCGGTTGGTTGGTTGAGTCGCTTGTAATGATTGTATACAGCAACTGCAAGTATTTTTTTTGCTTCATTCTGACCGATGACATATTCATCCAAATGATTTTTTAATTCGATCGGTTTTTTTACGGACAGTTTGAAGGCTGATTTGCTGTCTTTTTTTGATTCCACTTCCTGGAATACAATTTCTTTGGCGTGGTCAACGCAAGATTCACAAATATGGCCCTCTTGACCTGCAATCAGAATTTTTACCTCATCGCGATTTTTACCGCAGAATGAGCAATGCAATGTAGTCTTGGCCATATAATGGATTGTGCTTGTTAAATTGATTTCACCAGTCCGTCTACGATGCCATATTTCACAGATTCTTCTGCATTCATCCAATAGTCTCTGTCAAAATCTTTCATGACTTTGTCAAATGCTTGTCCGCAGTTCTGTGCAAGGATCTTAGCACCCAGCTCTTTTATTTTTCTGATTTGCTCTGCCATGATTTCAAGATCAGCTGAGGTGCCTTGTCCGCCCCCAGAAGGTTGGTGAATCATTACCTCACCATGTGGGTAGATGTATCTTTTTCCTTTTTTCCCTCCACTTAATAAAATCGATCCCATGGATGCAGCCATTCCCATACATATCGTGGATACGGGTGATTTGATCATCTGCATCGTATCGTAAATAACCATTCCACTGGTAACGACTCCACCAGGTGAATTGATATAGAATTTGATTTCTTTGCCTGGATCGACAGCATCGAGGTACATCAAGCGGGCTGTGATGTCTTTTGCAGATTTGTCATCGACAACTCCCCATAGAAAAACTTTTCTCTGTTCGATGAATTTTTTATCAAACTTGGCAACAGACAACATGTTTTCCATCATGTTTCCGTTTTCTGCTGGCTCGTGTTCTTCGTCGAGTCTTATTTTATTGTACATGTTCATTTGCTTCTCTTTTACGCTTTCTTCTTTTTTGGATTCAGCAGCAGTACTTCATCTACCAATCCGTATTCCTTCGCTTCCAATGCCGTCATCCAAAAATCTCTGTCAAAATCTTTTGCAATCCTGTCTACTGGTTGTCCGCTGTGTTGTGCAACAACTTCGTATAGTTCGTGTTTCAATTTTCTGACTTGTGAGACAGTGATTTCTATATCACTTGCCTGTCCGCCTGCACCTGCACTTGGCTGGTGCATCATGATGCGTGAATGTTTCAGCGCAGTTCGCTTGCCTGCAGTTCCAGCACACATCAAAACGGCAGCCATGCTGGCAGCCACACCGATGCAAATGGTAGATACATCTGGCGTTACATATTGCATGGTGTCGTATACACCGAGTCCTGAGTAAACAGATCCACCCGGGCTGTTGATATACATTTGAATATCTCTGGTACGGTCCGTACTGTCCAGAAACAGCAACTGTGCAGTAATGATGTTGGCAACTTCATCTGTGATGGGATAACCCAAAAAAATGATCCTGTCCATCATCAACCTGCTGTAAACGTCCATGACTGCAACGTTCATGGGTCTTTCTTCAATGATGTTAGGTGTGAGGTTGGTTACCATGTGATTGGTATATCCATGCAGTGTATTACTGGAAATTCCCCTCTCTTTGATTGCAAACTTTTCAAATTCCTTTCCGAGATTCATGTTTTCGGCATTTATTTAGGCAAATTAATACAAATACAGTCCAAATAGCATGCCTGAAAACAAAGCAGACATTTTGTCTAGCTTTTTTTCTTATTTTTTAGTTAACCCCTAACAGCCTGCGTTTTGATCAACGCATCAATGCTGGTGTTTTTCAGATAACTTTTGGAACTCTTCTGCGGTAAGTTTTTTCTCCGTGGGTTTAGCTTGTGATGCTGCCCAGGCCAGGACTTTTGAGCTGAATACGCGTTGGTAAGCGCTTTCAACTTGCTGCTTATCACCCATCATTCTTTCAACATAGCTTTCAAGCCAATCCATGTTTCCTCCAAGATTCATAGAACCGAAATAGCCCATGAGTTGCTGACGGAGACTGTCCATTATTTCCTCTCTGCTCACTTGCAATGATTGTTGTGTTCCAATTTCATTGCTCACCAATGTCCAGCGAAGTTGATTCAGGAAGTTTGGAAAATCTTTTTCAATGGCTTCCGGGCTCTGTTCTTTTTCACCGCTTTTGAGCAACCACTTCTTCAGAAAATCTTCTGGGAATTCCATCTTTGTTTCCTCCGAAAGCAGATGGAATATTTCATGCTCTAACATATGTTGTGCCTGGTGTTTCCAATATCCCTCGATTTGTGTTTTTATCTCGTCTCTGAATGCTTCTTCGGTTGTGATTTCTTTTGCGGGAATGGCCTCTTTGAAAAAAGCTTCATCAAGCGATCTTTTCTCAACAAAACCTATTTTTGTTATCTGCATTACAAAATGCTGCTTCAGGTCATCTTTATTGTCTTTGTCAAGTCCTAGGTCTTTCGCCAGCCAATCTCTTTCTTTCTCTTCAAATGCTTTTCCGATTTGCAAAACAATTTGTTCATCTTTCTTTTTGCCCATCAGTTCTTTTTGAGTGGCAGCTGAAAAGTATTTAAGCAATAGAGAATTTTCTTTCTTTTCTACACCTTCTTCTACAACTCCCTTTGCATCTGACTTCTGGAATGAAACATTGAGAATATCTTCCTCATTTGTAACAGATGCTGGTTCAGTCAGTTTGCCCAATCGTTGACAGAGTCTGTCAACTTCTTCATTTACCATCTCGGTTGTTGCATCTACAACATTGAGCGTGGTTTTGGCTTTTCCTATATCTGGAATGGTAAAATTCGGCTTCAGTCCAAGCTCAAATGAGAAGGTATAATCTTTTGGTTCTGCATGGTTGATTTGTGCAGGATCGTTGTTGTCTTCTGGAAGCGGTTGCCCCAGGTAAGCAATGTTTTCCGTCTGCAAATATTGCATCAATTCATTTTCAATGTTGCGCAATACTTCTTCTGTGAAAACGGCTGCTCCGTACATCTTTTTTACAACACCTGTGGGTACCATGCCCTTTCTGAATCCGGGTATGTTGGCATTTTTTGCATATTTCTTGAGTGCTGACTCATATGCTGGGTTGTAATCGGACGGAGAAACGGTTACCTTGATTCTTTCGTGTAGTGGAGCGATCTGCTCTCTGCTGATAGTTGCCATGTTCAAATTAATTTGGGAAAAGAGTGCGGGTGGAGGGACTCGAACCCCCAAGCCTCACGGCACCAGATCCTAAGTCTGGCGTGTCTACCAATTTCACCACACCCGCAAATGGTTAAGCTTGCAGCTGCTCTTTTCAACTGGGGTGCAAAGGTAACCCTTTTTGAGGTAATTAAAAGGCATTCCCAGGCTTTTTCAGTAAATTTGATAGGCATGAATTTAGTCGATCAAGATATGATGGCTGCGCCTTACGCGCTGAGCGAGGAGGATGAAAAAAAGGAGATCGTTCGTCGCTACAGGTCCTTGCTCAGGACCCTCAAACCCAAATTGAAAACGGGTGACAAACGGCTGGTGAGAACTGCTTTTGAGATGGCAGTAGATGCGCATAAAACCATGCGCAGAAAAAGCGGTGAGCCCTACATATTTCACCCCCTTGCAGTGGCGATGATTTGTGTGGATGAAATTGGTCTGGGTGTCAGGTCCACCATCTGTGCATTGCTGCATGATACCGTAGAGGATACAGACATTGCTTTGGAAGATGTCCAACGGGAGTTTGGAAATGAGATGGCAAAAATCATCGACGGACTCACCAAGATTGCTACGGTGGTCGATCACAATTCTTCTCAACAGGCAGAGAATTTCAAGAAAATATTGCTTACGCTTACAGATGATCCCCGCGTGATCCTGATCAAATTGGCAGATCGTTTGCACAACATGCGGACGCTGGAGAGCATGAAACGGGAGAAGCAATTGAAAGTTGCTTCCGAAACGATTTATGTGTATGCACCGCTGGCGCATCGCATGGGACTCTACAATATCAAAACTGAAATGGAAGATTTGGCCATGAAATACATGGAGCCGGATCAGTACAAAGAAGTTTCACAAAAATTAGCTGAAACAAAAAGAGAAAGAACACGCTATATCAACGAATTCATCAAACCTGTAAGAGAAAAACTGGATGGCATTGGGTTTCAGTATGAAATATACGGTCGACCCAAATCCATTCACTCGATATGGAATAAAATGAAAAAGAAGAATGTGGCGTTTGAAGAAGTGTACGATCTTTTTGCCATCAGGGTTATTATCGATACGGCCCAGGAAAACGAAAAGGAAAGTTGCTGGAAAGTCTATTCCATCATTACAGACATGTACAATCCATCACCCGAACGGATGAGGGATTGGTTGAGCAATCCGAAATCAAATGGTTACGAAGCCTTGCATACGACTGTGATGGGTCCGCAGGGAAAATGGGTGGAAATACAAATCCGATCTAAACGCATGAATGAAATTGCGGAGAAGGGATTGGCTGCACATTGGAAATACAAAGAAGGAGGTGATGCAGAGGATCGTTTCGATAAATGGTTCTCTCAAATCAGAGAGGCATTGGGAGGGGAGGATATCAGTTCAATTGATTTTTTGCAGGACTTTAAGACATCATTTCTCGCAGAGGAGATTTACGTCTACACACCCAAAGGGGATGTGAAAATGTTGCCTGTAAATTCAAGTGCATTGGATTTTGCATTTGCGATCCACAGCGCGATCGGCTCTAAATGTATTGGTGCAAAAGTGAATCACAAGCTTGTTCCACTGAGTCATCAACTGAGGAGCGGAGACCAAATAGAAATCATCACCTCCAACAAGCAAAAACCCAATGAAGACTGGCTCGGTTTTGTGGTTACTGCCAAAGCGAGAAACGTTATCAAAGATGTATTGCGTGATGAGAAAAGAAACATTGCTGAAGATGGGAAATACACAGCAGAGAAAAAACTGCACAATATTGGTGCCAAGCTATCCTTACATAACATCGATCTTTTGGTGGATTTCTATAAAGTACAATCCTCCTTGGATTTGTTTTATCGCATTGCGACCAAACAAATTGATTTGAAAGAATTGAAAGAGTTTGATGTAAAGGGCGATAAGTTGGAATTGAAAAAAATCAGAAAAGGGGAGGTTGCAGGCGAAACAGCTGTTAAGCAAGATTCCAAAAAAGATACCGAACTCGTCATTTTTGGTGAGCGAAGCGATCGGATTGTATATACACTGGCCAATTGCTGCAAACCTATTCCGGGTGACGATGTATTTGGATTTGTTTCAAGTGGCAAGGGGTTGATTATTCATCGGACCAATTGCCCGAATGCAACCCAATTGCTTTCAAGTTATGGGCATCGCGTGGTCAAGACCAAATGGGCGAAGAACAAGGAGATTTCATTCCTCACAGGACTTAAAATTACCGGGCTGGATGATGTGGGAGTTATCCACAAAATTACCAACCTCATATCAGGGGAGTTAAAGATCAATATCAATGCCATCACGGTAGAAGCCAAGGAGGGTATTTTTGAAGGAAACATCAGGTTGTTTGTCCATGATAAAGAGGAATTGGATGAATTGATTTCAGAACTGAAGCTCCTGCCCGGCATACAAGATGTGAGTCGATATGACCTGGAATCCTGATGAGGATATTTATATTTCTGCCTTACAATGCATTGGCATAAATTCGCGACTTAACATTCAAGATTCATTATGGTAGATGTTTTGCTAGGACTACAATGGGGAGATGAAGGGAAAGGAAAGATTGTTGATTTTTTTGCTCCAGCGTACGATATCATTGCTAGGTTTCAAGGTGGACCCAATGCGGGTCATACCCTGTATGTGAATGGTGAAAAGATTGTGCTTCATCAAATTCCCTCTGGAATATTTCATGAAAATACCATCAACCTGATTGGGAATGGTGTCGTATTGGACGCCGTAACGTTGAGAAAAGAATACGATAAGGTTGCAGCTTTTGGAGTAGATGGAAGAAAAAATTTATTTGTTTCCGAAAGAACCCATTTGATACTTCCAACCCACAGAGCGCTTGACAAAGCATCTGAGTTGTCGAAGGGGAATGAAAAAATAGGATCTACTCTGAAAGGCATTGGTCCGGCTTATATGGACAAGACAGGAAGAAATGGATTGAGAGTAGGTGATCTGTTGGATAAAAATTTTACCACACAGTACATCAAACTTCGCTTAAAACACCAACGTTTGCTGGATTCTTTTGGATTCAACGAAGACATAAGCGAATGGGAAGAGGAGTTTTTTGAGGCAATCGAATTCATGCGCAGTCTTAAAATTGTGAATGGAGAATATTTCATCAATGAAAAAATTGCCTCAGGTAAAAAAGTGCTCGCAGAAGGAGCCCAGGGCAGCATGTTGGATGTGGATTTTGGAACATTTCCATTTGTAACCTCCTCCAATACCATATCAGCAGGTGTTTGCACCGGTTTAGGGGTGGCTCCTCAAAAAATCAAAGACGTGATCGGCGTATCAAAAGCCTATTGTACAAGGGTAGGAAGTGGGCCTTTCCCAACAGAGTTGCATGATGAAACGGGTGAACGTTTGAGAAAAATTGGGAATGAGTTTGGTGCCACTACAGGCAGACCACGCAGATGCGGCTGGATAGACCTGGTTGCATTGAATTTTGCCTGCATGGTCAATGGCGTTACAAAAATTGTAATGACCAAATCGGATGTGCTGGATGCATTTGAAGAGTTGTCCGTTTGTACAAGCTATGGTATTGATGGAAAAGAGGAAAAAACAGTTCCATATCAGTTAAGCAAGGTGACAATTCAACCCACCTACAAGAAATTCAACGGTTGGATGACAGATACTTCCAGGTTAAAGCAACATGCAGATTTGCCCCAAGCCATGAAGACTTACATCGATTTCATCAATCAATACCTGGGTGTTCAAGTGACGCATATTTCAAATGGTCCGGAAAGAGACCAATTGATCACTGTTTAATCATTGGTATTTTTTGGGAAAAATATTTTTAAAATATTTGGTGATATAAAAAAGTCTCAGAAATTTTACACCGTAATTATTTGATGATTATGGCAAAGCCCGAAAAAGAAAAAAAAGTTGGTAAAAAATCAGTTGCTGAAAATGCTTCTTTAAAATCTGTGCATCCCGCTTCAAAGTCAAAAAAAGATGACGAAGAGGATGAATTTGATGAAGAGGATGACAAGCCTCTGAAGAAAGCAGCAAGATCTAGCGATGAGGATGAAGATGCAGAAGATGTAGAAGATGATTGGAACCAAGTGGAGGATGATGAAAATTGGGATCCTGATTTCGATGAATTTGATATTCCAAAATCAAAGACCAAAAAAACTGGTGGTAAAAAATCAGCCGATGACGATGATTTGGGAATGGATGATGAATTCAAAGATTTGGGCTTCGATGATTTCAGCGGCGGCGGTGGCGGATTTGACGAAGAGGATGATTTCTAATTACTGCTTCGATTTCTTCTTTTTTATTGTTTTTGCCGGTGTCTCTGTTCTGGGGGAAGCGGTAGGTGTTGGGAAGCCGATCAATTCTCTGGTTCCTTCTTCCATAAAATATTGAACAGATTGTTTTACGATTCTATCATGTTGCAGTTCAAATGCAGCTTTCTTTTCTTTTGGTATTTTCAGTTGATAAGGTCCTGTTGATATTTTCTCATTGAAAAGGGGATTCCATTTTTCAAAATTTTTTCTGTCGATGCCAAGCATGTCAGCGATGACTTCTCCTGTGTATCTTCCGTAGATGGTGATGCTGTCTAGGTTGTTGAGCTCTTCCTTTCCAATGATCGGGTTCGGTTCATTTGACAATTTTCCAGTAGTCTCACTGCCCTTCCCTTCAAAAATATAATGCGTAGCAATGAATTTTTTTACATGGTTTCTGGATTCAGCAGGGAGCTCCTGTTGAATATCCCAGAAATTCTTATTGTCATTTCGTTTGATGATCTTATCCAACCTTGCGGGTCCACCGTTGTATGCCGCAACCACCAAGAGCCAATCACCCAATTGCTTGTATAGGATGGATAGGAACCTGGCTGCTGCATGCGTGCTCTTGCTCAGATCGGTTCTGTCATCTCTTCCCTTGGCAACTGTCAATCCCAAATCTCTTGCAGTTCCTGGCATGAGCTGCCAGGGTCCCACTGCGCCTGCAGAGGACAATGCGTTTGATTTCAAGTCAGATTCAATCACTGCCAAATATTTAAGCGTGGGGGGCAGGTGATAGCGGTTTAAAATTTTTTCAATGGAGAGGAAATAGGGCGCACCCCATGTTTTCATTTTCGTGAGGCGCTCTTGGTGAATCGCCAGATAGTCTTTCACAAAACCGATTGCTCTTGGATTCAGTTCATCCCATGCAATTTCTTTTTTAATGGTTGTATCCATTGCATGGAACTCAGCCGCGATGGACGAGGACTGAACAGTTACTATCAAGAACAATATGGTCAACTTTTTATTCAACATGTTTCATCTGATGCATCGCCTGGTTGGAAAATTGAAGCAAGGTTGATTCCTTCATTTTATCTGCAAGAATTTGTAGGCCAAAAGGCATGCCATTGGAATGTTTGAACATTGGCATGCTGATAGCAGCGATGCCCGCTAAGTTGGCGTAGACGGTATACAAATCTCCGAGGAACATTTCCACTGCATCATTGCTTTTTTCTCCAAATTTGAAAGCGGTAGACGGAGTGGTAGGCATCAACAGGAGGTCGTATGATTTGAAAATTTCTTTTGTTTGATCAGCGATGAGTCTTCTTACTTGTTGTGCCTTGGCGTAATAGGCGTCATAGTATCCGGTGCTTAACACGAAAGTGCCCAGCATGATTCTTCTTTTGACTTCTTTTCCAAATCCAGCGGACCTGGATTTTTTATACAGGTCTTGCAGGTTATCAACGGGCGCATCGGTGCGGTAACCGAATCGTACCCCATCATAACGAGAGAGATTGGAAGATGCTTCTGCGGTTGTGAGGATATAATATGCTGGCACGATAAAATCAAGGTAATCAAAACCTACTGCTTCTACCGTATGTCCTTGTGAACGCAACTCTCTGATCCGCTGTTCGATATTGGTCTTGATTTCTTGATCAAGCGATGGGTGTTCAAGGCATTCAGGGAAATAAGCAATTTTAAACGTTGCTTTTTGGTTCAGAGATGAAATATAATTTGGAACAGGAGATGAGCTGCATGTGCTGTCGTATTCATCTGCTCCTGCAATTACCTCTAGCACCAGTGCAGCATCTTCAACGCCATGTGCAAAAATTCCGATTTGATCAAAGGATGAAGCATATGCCAACAATCCATAGCGTGAAACTCTTCCGTAGCTCGGCTTGAGTCCAATGATGCCGCAAAAATCAGCCGGTTGTCTCACGGATCCGCCTGTATCTGAACCAAGACTGACCATGCACATGTTGGCTTGAACAGCAACTGCAGAGCCTCCTGATGAACCACCTGGAACCCGCGTTTCATCCCATGCATTCAAAACCCTTCCATGAGAGGAATGTTCATTGGAGGAACCCATCGCGAATTCATCACAGTTTAAATTTCCGATGATGATGGCATCTTCATCCAATATTTTTTGGATGGCAGTTGCATTGTAGATGGCCGTATAATTTTCAAGCACCTTTGAAGCTGCTCCAACGTGATGATCCTTGTAACAAAGAACGTCCTTGATGCCAATTACTGTTCCGAAGAGTTTGCCCCAGCTGTTTGGGGTTTTCAATTTTTGGTCAAGTGATTTTGCCTTCTCAAGTGCCTCTGCTGCGTATACCTCAATAAATGCGTTGAGGTGTTTTTTGTTTTCTATTTGCTTGAGATAGGAAGATACGATCTCGGTGCAGGTAACTTCACCGCACGACAACTTGTTTCGGAGATCTGATATAGATCTGTGAGTATACAATCTTGTAGCAGGAAATATTAATTTGCTTGCTGGTTCTCTTTTTCCTTCATGCCTTCCTCAATTTCCTTTTTCACATTTGATTTGGCATCGTTGAACTCTCTGATTCCCTTGCCAAGCCCACGCATGAATTCAGGTATTTTACGGCCACCGAACAGGATCAGTACTGCCAATATGATAAATATCCATTCAGAACCTCCAGGCATTGCGAGCAAAAAATCGCTATGGAACATCATAATCTTGTGTTTTTGATCAATAACAAATGTAATGTTTTTCACGCTAATCAATGTGGATGGGGGAATAAAAAATCCCGCCATGGGGCGGGATTAACAGAATATTTTGGAGTATCTTATTTGACTCTTTTTTCCTTGATCCTTGCGCTTTTCCCGCTTCTGCTTCTGAGGAAGTACAATTTTGCTCTGCGTACTTTACCGGTTTTGTTCAAAACGATGGACTCAATGTTGGGAGATGATACAGGGAAAGTTCTCTCAACGCCCACACCATCAGAAATCTTTCTTACGGTGAAGGTTGCTGTGCTTCCTTGGCCCTGACGTTTGATCACATCGCCTTTGAAGCTCTGGATCCTTTCTTTGTTGCCCTCAATGATCTTATAGTTTACAGTGATGTTGTCACCTGCCTTAAAAGAAGGATGGTTTGCTTTTGGAGTCAACTGCTCATGTACAAACGCGATAGCTTGATTCATAACCACAAATTTTGGACGGCAAAGTTAAGGAAATAGGGTTTTATAGCAAAATCATGTTTACCTGGCCACATTGACGGCTCTTTTTTCACGGATGACTGTTACCCTGATCTGGCCTGGATAGGTCATTTCAGTTTGTATCTTCTGGGCCATTTCAAAGCTGAGTTTTTCGCTCTCTCCGTCCGTAACCTTGTCAGCCTCCACGATCACACGAAGTTCCCTTCCGGCCTGAATGGCATAGGCTTTTTCTACACCATTGTAGGTCATGGCCAAGTTTTCAAGGTCCTTGATACGCTGGATATATTGCTGCATGATTTCACGGCGTGCACCCGGACGAGCACCGCTGATGGCGTCGCATGCCTGAATAATAGGTGAAATGACATATTGCATTTCAGTTTCATCGTGGTGGGCTGCAATGGCATTGACAACAGCCGGATTTTCTCCGTATTTTTCTGCCAGTTTACCGCCGAGCAATGCATGGCTGAGTTCAGTTTCTTCATCCGGAACTTTTCCTATGTCATGCAAAAGACCTGCTCTTTTTGCAAGTTTGGGATTCATGCCAAGTTCAGCAGCCATGATACCGCAGAGGTTGGCTACTTCGCGGCTGTGCATGAGTAGATTTTGTCCGTAGGAGGACCTGAATCTCATCTTACCTACAATACGAACCAGTTCTTTGTGCAATCCATGAATGCCAAGTTCAATGATGGTTCTTTCTCCAATTTCCACCACCTGCTCTTCCAACTGCTTTCTGGTCTTTTCAACAACCTCCTCAATACGTGCAGGATGTATTCTGCCATCACTTACCAGTCGCTGCAGGGAGAGACGAGCGATCTCTCTCCTGAGTGGATCGAAAGATGAAAGGATGATGGCCTCAGGCGTATCATCTACCACCAAATCAACACCAGTAGCGGCTTCAATGGCACGTATGTTTCTTCCCTCTCTTCCAATGATTTGTCCCTTGATCTCATCGCTTTCCAACTGGAAAACGGTTACAGTATTTTCAATGGTTTGTTCAGCAGCAGTTCTTTGAATGCTCTGAATCACAATTTTTCTGGCTTCTTTGTTCGCCTTTTGACGTGCCTCTTCGATGATTTCCTGTTGCAGGGAGAGAGCCCTTGTCTGTGCCTCCTGTTTCAGGCTTTCAATCAATTGCGCTTTGGCATCCTCCGCACTGAGTCCTGCTATTTTTTCCAGTTTGCGGATGTGTTCCTCCTGGTGCTTTTCAAGCTCAGTTCTTTTTTGGTTGACGACCTCGATTTGTCGGTTCAAATGATCCTTGATGGACTCATTCTCCTTGATCTGCTTATCCAGTTGCTCGGTCTTTTGATTGATGGATTGTTCTTTCTGCTTGCTCCTGTTTTCCGCATCATTGATTTTGCGGTTCTTTTCCAGGATTTCCTTGTCATGTTCTGCTTTTAGCTGAACAAACTTTTCCTTGGCTTCAAGCAGTCTCTCTTTCTTTAAATTTTCTGACTTCAGATTTGCATCTTCCAGAATTTGCACCGCTTTTGTCTCTGCCTCTTCGATTTTAGCTTTAGAATTTTTACCAAAAATTCTACCCAAAAGGAGTCCTGCAATAACGGAGACGATTCCCGTAACAATGGGTATAATGAGTTGCGATTCCATGAATAATTGTTTTTTGCTGTTTCATAATCAATCCCTTCGAAAAATATTTCATATGGGCAATAGCTACGAAGTTAAAGAAAAAAGCCCTAAAACCCTCGTTAAAAATGGGTCTATTTCAATTGCAGTGCTTTGTCGAGCAACAATTCAAGTGATTGAAAATCAATATTTACCGACTGGTCGTTGGCGGCTGCAGGAGCGCTATGCTGCTCTGAAACAAATGACAGGAGTACCATGGCAAGATAGTCTTGCATGTCCTTTCCGGCATACTGTGATTTGTAGCTGGCAATTTGATCGTTTAGTTTTTTTGTCATTTTTCTGACAGTTTCCTCTTCAGCGGCGTCTATTTTGATCCGGTAGCTACGGTCCCCTATGATAATATTTATTGGGATCAAATTTTGCATTTTATCAATATTTACTTAGGTTTATACACAATTTGTTCACTATCCAACGAAAGCCGACCTGATTTTTTAACCGAACGATTGCTTTTCACATGTTTGCCAAAACCAAAACGCCAACGTTTATAGACAACCTTACAGTTGAAGTGGATGATATAGTTCCATCTCCTCTGCATGTAGTGTTGTTGAGTGAAGATGGAAAAATTTGTTGTAAAACGCAAAAGTTAATTTCCACAGCAAGTACATCATTTTGTATCGAGGGACTCAGTGAACTTCCTTACGGCGTGTATACGTTGCAATGTATACAGGGTGATGAAATGGTAGAATGCAAGGCGGTAAAACGTGTTTAGTTTTGATCTCCCAATTGGGCGATGCACTTGTCAATTTCTTTGATGTATTCGTTGATTTTTTTCTCCAACGCATTTCTGGATTCCTTTGATTCTTCCGGCTCACCAATTTTAAGCATGTTCAATTGAAGCGTGATTTGGTCATTCTTTTCTCTTAACAGATTCAACTCACTCGTTGAGTCATGCACGCTTTTTTTCAGTCGCTCATTTTCCTTCAACAATCCATTGTGTCTCTCGATCAGCATTGAGAGTTTCTGTTGAATCATATTGATATGTTCCTGTGCAGTCGGCATTATTTTCTGATCTCTATCTGAAACTCTTTTTCCAATTGATGAGTAATTTTTTTCATCATTTTTTCTATTTCCTCGTCCTTCATTGTCTTGGTTTCATCCATGAATGTGAAATTCATCGCCATGGATTGTTTGTCCTTGCCAAGTTTGTCACTTTTGAAGATATCAAACAACCTGAATCCTTTCAGTTGATGGATGGATAATGAAGATAATGCATTTTCAATTGCTCCATACGTGAGTGCAGTGTTGGCGATGAAAGACAAATCACGCTGTACAGAGGGAAATTTTGAAATCTCTTTGTATTTAAGCAAATGTTTTTTAGACAAAGAGAACCAGCTGTTCCATTGGATGTCGGCATACCATACTGGAACTTTGATATCAAACTTTCTCAACAGATGTTCAGTGGGTTTACCTATTTGAACAATTGTTACATCACCTGATTTACCCTCCAGTAAAACATCAAATTTTTCATGATTGGTCAGCTGATACTGGAGATTGTTGATGCCTGATTGATTTTGCAGCGCATTCAACACTCCTTTTAAAAAATACAAATCAGCATCCATCTCTTTGTTGTTCCAAGTTGCTGGCTGAATGACACCTGTTGTGAACAAGGCAAGGTGATCTGCTTCCGCATAGGATTGTTTGGAATGGGTATATGTTTTACCGAACTCAAACAATTTCAAATTATCATTCCTGTGGTTGAGATTTTTTGAAACCGTCTCCAAGCCAGTTTCCAACATGGTCAATCGCAGCATGTCGAGCTCTGAACTCAAGTTGTTCAACATCTTAACAGCAACATGTAATTCATTCTCTGCATAATGTTTGCTGTTGGTGATCGAGTTGTTGAGCATTTCACTGAATCCCACGCCATTCAACACAGCTGATATTTTTTCACGCAGCGCACAATCATTCGCGGGATTGGATGTTGCAGGTGTAATATAAATGCTCTTGGGAATTTCAATGTTGTCAAATCCATCTATTCTCATGATTTCTTCAACCAGGTCAGCAGGAATATGTACATCGGTTTTGTGGGTGGGAACTTTTACTGTGATGAATTCGTCTGATGAC